>LSQX01157161.1_pt1 | contig 32311 bp, 23 predicted proteins | sample 654561 | NCBI WGS metagenome assembly LSQX01 (sample SAMN04489861, study PRJNA283612) | anaerobic digester metagenome | isolation source: 4 biogas reactors fed with cattle manure at either 37C or 55C with and... | place: Denmark: Kongens Lyngby | collected 2014 | reverse complement strand
CGCTGTACTGCCTTTGACCGCTCCTCTCAGTGCTTTCACTCTTCTAAGCACTAAATTATTTGCTCATTTTCTCCACTCTATTCTGCTGTCAATGTCCGATTTTCAAAGTACTTACATTTCTGTAATACCAACTCGTTGTTTTCATAACTTTTTTGACACTACCTCCGATACCATCCGAGAGGGCAAGCTTGTGGTTTGCCTGTATCGTATCGTAGGCGGCAATACCCGGTATTACACTTTTTCTTCCCCCGCTAAAACCTGCAAGAAAGTGGTGGAGCACTGCGCCGACAAGGATTACATGATCGCTGTTTACAGCAATGGAATTAAGCTTTACTTTTGTTCCACGGCGGGTAGTGCCTAAATACGTGAGATTTTCTTCATCAAAACAGTTATGATCGATCACCCTGATACGATTGTATATCTCGTCCGTAACGAGTGTGCGAAGCTCTTCCGCTGTTTGCGCGCGATGAGATCCCCGTGCACTGATGATCACGATGTTTTTATCCTCAACACCGGCTTTGCCCAGCCTGTCCAGAAGAGCGCCAAGTATCATACCGGGGTTCTGCCAGCTTCTGGTGCTGTCACTAATGATGATGCAAATCTTGTCATGGGGCTTAACGATATGCTCAATTCGTTCTGTACCAATCGGATTATCCAAAGCGTTCTCTATATGTTCTTGTGAAGTTCCTGGTGACAGTTCTACAGGGTTCGCTTCAATCACAGATTTGATTTGCTCGTCTGCTAACCTGACTTTAAGTTCACGATTACCATACTTTAAGTAATGAGCCATGTTGTCTCTCCCCTTTATGTGTTCATGCATTGCAGCCAAATATCTGATATTTAATATTAGCACGCTCTGATCGATTATACAAGTGTATAGGAATCACATAGCGTTACATCTGATACCTCTCCCCTTTTACATATGAAAACGATAAGATTCGTTGGCCAACATTATGCTGTCACCATTTTTTATTTCGGTCTCAATATTGCAGACGGCTCGCTCCCCGTTGATATAGGTGCCATTAACAGAATTCAGATCGATAATATAATACTTTTCATCCCTTCTTATGATCTCTGCATGCATTTTCCCAACGGCCTTGTTGTCAATAACATGATCCACACTGTCTGACAGACGCCCGATAAGCGTTGTGGTTTTCTCCAGCAGTATTTTATCCGCCGGATGCAATTGGCTGATGAGGCATGGCACACGCTCGGAAGGCCCGCCCAAAATGATGGTATTATCCGTGGTATTTTTATTGATGCGGGGTTCTTTTTCATCCACAACCTTACCTGCATGGGTTTGCTCTTCGCCGGAATATCGTTCTTTACCCGTTGTTTCAAAGTTTATGTTCTCTATATGTTGTATATTCGATATTGTATTGGCAGAATTATCTGTTTCCCCGATAAACCCATTATCGTTCACAGAAGCCATTTCATGGTATCGAGAGCTGTCACCTGACATTCCATCTTCACTGATGATAGTTTTCTGAAAGGTTGGCTTTGAAAATGTTTTCTGGTTCAGGATCGGATTTCCATGCAAAATGATATCTTCATCAACTTCTCTGTGCCCGAAATGTTTTCCTGTGCTGGACCTTTTGTTCGTTTCACTGTCAATTATCTGACAATCAATGATTTTGTCTTTGGAGAAAAGCCTTGTAAACAGAAAATAATTGCATGCTGAAGCGATCAGAAGAAAACCCAGGAGATTGCTCATCACATTATTGGGTTTTTTCAGAGCCGAGGCAAGGATGAATACAAATAGAACCAAAAGAACGGTATTTGAAGCCGCTGCAATCAACCAAGAGGTCTTTGGATATTTACGAAACAAGTCTATTGCCCGGTTTGACATATTGTCTTTCTGCTGAAATTGCTGCTTTTCCTTCTTTTCATTCATTCCCGGAACCCCAGCGCCCGGTTTATGATCTTTTGTTTTGTGCTGGCTCGGTATCCAAGATTTGCTCCCGGTTTTTTCCCGTTCTGGCGGTCTGTTATTATTCGTTGCAGCGTTCCTGCTTTGTGGCTGTTCCCGCCAGACCCCCCAGTTCATATTACCAGTCCCCTGCATAATTGCTTCGCTTCGATCCTCCATTACGCCTGAGCCTGCTTTGGGAATGGTTCTTTCGGGCACAGCTTCTTCCATCGCAAAACAAAGCTCTCCTTTCCAATCGGGTTGCACTGAACGGGTTTGTGACCGTTCACCCGATCCATCGATGCATTGCTTGAGCATCGTTTGAGAAAAACTTTCCGATTTTAGTACATCCAGCACTCTTTTCAAAAGCCCTCCTGAAGTATCGTCTTTGAGACGGACATCTTCCACAATCAATTTTTTCAGGAAGCTTCTAAGATTATCCTGCCCGTTTTCATTAGTTTTTACCGGAAAATACAGAAAATATAAAGTTAGTTGAGAAGGCTCACAATAAATACAGGACTTGTCAAACACGATCGAAGACAAATCCAACAAATAATCTTTTAAAACATGCACCAAATCTGCAAATTGACTGATAAGGTATTCAAATTCATCATGCTTCAGCGATTTCCGTTCCAAAACCCGATCCAGCGGGATTTTGGAAGTTATATCGTAGGATATCTTCCAGTCATCGTTCATCCTTTGCATATTCATCGAAAGCAGCGATTCGATCTGATTTTTTTCCAGCATTCCTATCTGATACTGTTTTATTTCTGCATTGACGGGAATGCACAGCATCAAATAACTCTTTGTACCATCCCCCATGTACTCTTTTTGGAGATCACAAAAGCTTTTCATACACCCTTTCCTTTCTTCCATAAAGAATCATTTCGGTATCCTATATAATGCTCTTACGATCATAAAAGCACTCGCTTCAATATTAACCTGTCAAAAGATTAGACATCCAGAGATAAAAGCAAGCGTAATACAGGGTATCATCGGAACACTCGTACCTCTCACCTTCCTTTTACCAAACCCACACACAACCCCAAATATGGCCGAAAGGAAAAACGAAAGGAATAAGAACATCAGGATTTCTTCGACAGAAAGCGCGGTTATGCAAAGAGCGAGAAGCAAAATGTCTCCAAACCCGATCATCTTTTTTTTGACCAGCCAAACCGGTAGCAAAACCAAAAATAATGCAGCACCTATAACCCAGACCACGATGTCATGTGTGTATAAGATACCGTGAAAACCATTTACGAGAAAAATAAAACTGGGTAACAGCATTGAAAACTTATTTTCTCTGATGTCCTGATATGAGCCTATCACCAGCAAAACAATGACAACAACCTTGTGCAGCAGGTTCTCCATTTCTGGAAAGAACATCGCAGCGGCAGCATAAACTGCGCATGGTAAAGCCAACCCTGCTGATTTTAACCATAAGTATCTGCTTTTCCAACAGGACTTCACCGTATTCACCGCTTCGTCCTGTATCAATGCATTTACTCGATGTTTATCATCCAATTTCATCTTCTTCAGGTTTGGCTTGTTCATTTTCTTCCGCCTTTTCATATACTCCATACTTCTTAACCTGTATCAACTCAATGCCAAGACTACGGGCAGTATCAACGCTTTTCTCAAATGCATCCAGATAAGCTTCCGGCAATTCCCCGTTCTCAGGTACGACGATATAGACAATCCGTTTATAGGTCCCATCGAGAAGGGCAGTATCGATCATATAATCCTTTGTTTTGTACCTTCGAAACTCACTAAGCTGATACAGCTTCTTCCTGATTTGACCCGCTACTGCACTTTCTTTCGAATAGGTCGGCAAAAATGGATTCAATGAAAAAATAGTGATCAAAGAACCATCTTTGCCATCATGTGCGTAGTTGATTACATCAATTGTTTTAAAATGATAAGGCGTTCCTTCGGCATGCTTACCAAGAGAATTGATCAATTCATCGGTAAAACGGCTTTCGGCTGTGTTGCCGCGTCCAAAATGTTGTTTCATACTGTTTTGGGTTTTATCCAGGTTCCAAATGCTCTCGCTGTCGGTCTTGCTCTGATCTGTTTCCACTACCTTCCTGTCAACCCCCCATGTCCATGATAAAATACAGGCTCGGTTTCTTAGCCTAATCTCGGGCAGAAAAAAGAAATCCGGCATGGGCTTTAAAGTATATTCAACAATCAGATCAATGGTTTCCTTATCATCAAAAAAAGTTGAGCACGAAAGGTCAAGCTCTTGAATGCCATCGGTGATTCGTAGCCGTTCCTTCAGTTCTTTTACAGGAATGTTCAGTTCATTGGATAATCGTTCCTCAAGCATACACTTTGCGAGGCTTCCCAATAGTGCGGTTTTAGCTTGACCAAAAAGGGTATCCGAAAAAGCCAGAGTAATAAGGCGCACCTCACCCATTGGATCTTTCAGGATATCTTCAACCTGTTGGGTCAAATCCTTCCAGGAATTGCTGACATTATTGACACCGTCAAGGGAGTTCCATAGGTTGTTTATCGCAGTTTTATCGGATTTTCCAAAGTCGGTCACATTTCCAAACACACTATGAACAGATTCATAAAAGGTGTTCAGTGCTTCCTGTTGTTCAAGCAATTCTTCCTTTGCATCACGAATTTCATCCGAAAAAGCATCATGCTTTTCCTTCAGCCCTGATATGGCATACAAATAGCTATATTGTGACATATCTTCAGCAACCTGATTTAATGCGTGTTGCATTCGTTCATAAGTGACGGTAATCCGTATGATGGATAAAACCGCCAATAGGGCGAGTATCAGCAAAGGAAGTATGATGGCCGCTTCTACGGTGGCAGTTCCTTTTTGCTTAAGCTTACGTTTTCTTTTGTCGGATAGATGGGGCTCAATCGGGATATACCGCTGTTCTGCAGGAAGGAGAACCCCTTTACGACCAGTCAATATCCATACCCCCAACGAATCTTAATTTTTCCGCCATCGTCCCCCATCATGGTCTGCGGCACAAATATAAATCGGATTGAGACCTCGGCTTCAACAATCATATAGGAATGATAGTTGGACAGGATGAAGTCTGGGTTATCCAGGGTTTTTTGCATATTCAGCTGCATCAGATCTGCCACGCGCATAAGTTTGATTTTTTTGGGAACGACAAAAAGCAGCAGTCTTAGATAATCCGCATAATCAAAGGAAACTACAGTTCCAACCAGCTGAGCCTTTGTTCCCGTATCCCCGATCTTGTCCCCAAGTTTGTGAATGGCATCTCCAAGTTGACTTGCTGCTGAATCGATAATATTGTTCACTCCCTCTTTAATTTGGTCAACAAAGCTTTTATATGCCGGGCTTTTGAACAAAAATTCAAGAATTTTTTCAGTGATTTTCTTTTTACAATCTTCAATCTTCACCTTCGTCCAGTTCACTGATTCATTCCGTAAAGCCTGGAATTGCTGTTGAGCCATCTTCGTAACCCAGTCCTTCAAATCTTCCACTGTACTGATTTCATCGGGCTGTTGAAGCCCCTGAACACTTGGCTCAATATTGTCCGTTGCATCTCCAAACTCGGTTATGGTTTCCTCCAGAGGGATAAAGGCTTCATGAACCACACTGGAAACAATGTCCTCTACGACACTCTGCAGCGCATGATCTGCATCCTTGATTATCTCCCCTGTTGTCTGTTTCAACCATTTGGACGATTCCTTCAAAAACTCGTCTGCAATGCCTTGGAAAAGTGATTGTAAATCCAGCTTCCAACTCTCTTTCGTTTTATATATGGCAACATCCTTTCCGGCGTTGATGTCTCTAACATCGCACCATGACTCCAATACGGCCCACCCTACCAGGATAAGGTTTTTTACAACCGGTACACCGAAGCCTGTCCATCCGGCGATGGCCGTTGCAGCGGTTAACGCCGTGGCTTTTTTCTCGTTGCACATATAAACATGGAGTAGGTTCATCCCCATTCGTATGCCAAAGATAGTCGTCTGGGCAAGATTTGCATTTGCTTTTTCTCTTTTGCAGCCAAACAGGACGTACTCGGCTTCGGCCTTTTCAAAAAAGGTGTCTTGGGGCCCATTGTTATACAGAAGCAAAGATCGGGTATCGGAACTCATGTTGGCATTTTTAAACGCACTAACAACAAATTCATTCACATACATGCTTTGTACCAATGCCTCACTTGGGCCCCCCAGCACCTGGCTTATTATTTTCCAGAAATTTCCGTTTGTTTCAAAGGCATTATCAAACCGTTGTTCAATATCCATATTCTTTTTTTCTTCCGTTTCAGGAAGGGGAGTTTTTTCGGTTTCTGCCCCAGGCACATATTCACTGTTGACAACATTGGGGTAATTGCCCTCGTCGTCCCGCCAGGAAGGCAGACCTCTAAACAGCTTCTCCAACTGCTTGGCTGACAAATCGGCATCATCCCCGCTGAATGCTCTTTCTTCCTCTCTTTCTTCCTCATCCTTCTTCTTCAAGTTCTGTTTTAACTTTTTTTGCTGTCCCTTATCCTTACTGGTGTCGGTTTCGTTTTCTTCACCGAAAACCTCGTTGCACCAGCGTAGAAAACCGCTTTTTTCCTTTTGGTTGATCATCGGTTCAATCGTATATTCTGGTTTTTTGTAGTTTGAGATACTGCCATTAACCTGATCGGTAATGCTTTTAACAGGTTCTTCGATCGATGTACCAAAGGTTTCCCTGGGAAATGGGCTGCATTTTTCAGGTATTTTCTTGGTCTTGTCAATAAATTGATTCAGGTTGACAAGAACTGTTGCCGTCTGTTCTACCGATAAACGGGCAATGGCTTCCATGGATTGCACAATGGAGAGGTTGGCTTCCAAATCATTCTGTATTGCGAGCAAAACGGTTGGATCCGCATTTAGAACCAGCTTTTGAATATCCGCCTTCATGCGGGTTAAAAAAGCGCTATCCGATTTTTGGGACTGTTCGGCTATCTCGGTGTTGATTTGAGAGGTTAGGCCCTGAACTTGCTCGCATCCACTCCTGATTTCTGAGATGAGTGCCAGGGCTTCTTGATGGTAGTGGAGCATCTTTTCGATAACGCTCCTGACCCCAACAACATCGTCGTGGATAGATTCAGCCATTGTCCTGATCTCTGAAAGAACGGTAACGCAACTATCCACTTCCTCCTTCAGTGCAGCTTTTTCTTGAACGATAGAATCTTGGTATGCTTTCACTTCCGTTTGTTTATCTGATATTTGACGAACAAACTCTTCAATGCGCTGTGAGATATTCCTTTTTTTTGTTTGCATCGAAGAGAGCTGTTGTTCATACTCGGAAACAGACCGATTCAAAGCAGTAATTTCTGCTTTCATGGACAAAATTTTGCTTTCATCCGGCTTCTCTTTTTTTTCCTCTTTATTAATCTTCTCCTCAAGCTTTTGGATCTTGTCTTCCAATTCGTTGATTCTGTCTTCAAGAGAACCAATGTCGTCAACGACCTCATCATACTCTTTTTGATAAGGCTTACATTCTTTGTTCAAAGTTTCGATATCATTTTCCAAATCGATGATTTGGCTATGAACTTCAGATATCTTATCTGTATATTCAGGGATCACCTTCCATGAAATATCAAGTTTACTTCCGGATGCTTCGGCCAGTTTGATGCCCGCAAGGGATTTTTCTACCCTTTCAAATTTGTCCGTAAATTCAGGACCGGGCTTCCCGCGTGAAGAGAAACTGGTAAGCCTTTCTTTCAGCAACAGTCTCAGATATACCTGTTCCTCCCTGATCTTTTGCAGCTTGTTTTCAAGATCCATGCTTTTCTTTATTAGACCTGATTGTGCCATGAAGGTGTTCATAGCCTTCAGTTTCTCGACAAAATTACTGATGGTGCTGACAGGTGCCCGATATTTCATAAACTGGGTAATCTGCTGCTCCAGAACATAATCTTCGGACAGATTGAACAATGGCGTCACCGAAACATTTTCCACTTCAAAACCATATAGATCGGTATACCCGGGCATATAGCGATTTTCAACGGCAAGGTTTTTTTCCAGAAGATCTGCAATCATCGCTTCAAGCTTCTCTTGCTCGTGCCCCATCGCCATCATTCCATAGTTCTCCTTCAATGGTGCATAATACTGGGTTAAGGCCGACTGTACTGACAATTGCACAGCTGCACGGGCATGCTTTTCGCCGGCCCGAAGCCGTGACAAATCAACCATAATACCTGAAAAAGCAATTAAAACAGATAATATAATGCTTAAAAAGACGGTTACACTGCCCCTTAATTTCATAATAAACCTCTATTTAAAGTAATCCTTCATCTTTTTCAATGAATTCTGAAGCGGTTTTAATTTTTCCTGAACCCAATTCTGTGCCCCTGATTCTTCATAGATCTGCAGCAAGTAATCCACATTATGAATGAATTCCTTGGGATCATGTAACGTTGTTTCGCAGCTCGCCTTTACACTGATATCCCCTGAAAGACCTACAACCTGGAAAAGGCCTTTTATCGGAGACGAATAGGTTGCCGTGACCTGCACCCCAACCTTCTGATAGATGAAATAGTTATCATATGTAACGTGTACTTCCAAACCCCGGTCGGATTTCAGAAGGCTTCTTCTTTGATAATCTTCGGCTATTGTATTCCGGATGATTTCTTTTTTGCTTTCTGGGTTGGAGAATATATGCCAGTAAAGCCCTTCACTTTGATAACCCTCTCTGGAAAGGACGCCACCATGCTGTTGAACTTCATTGGCATCATACCCCCATAGAAAAGCCCAGTTTTGCGTTTGCTCGCTTACGATGGACTGCAGTAACGCTTGCTGGTAATAAACCATTCCTAAATAGATCAGGATCATTACAGAGAATATTACTAGCGGAAAAANNCGTACCCGCCCTGGTATATTACCTGTGCAAGCCATAATTCGATGCTCTTTTCCAAACCCCGTTTTCTGCAAGATGGTCATCGCTATGGCGCTGGTGTGGGCGTGGGGGGTGCGAATCGGCCTGCATCAAGAGTGGTATCGAATACTTGGTTGATAAAACCAATCAACTGTTCTCGAAAAATTAAAGCAAGACCGATCGCAACAGCTACCAAAACAACAATCTCAACCGTGTTGATCCCTTTTCTGTTATAAACGAATTTTACAAATAACCTTTTCATTTTCATTCCTCCCAAACCATTCAAAACCCTGTGGAAAACTGCATGATTGCCGGTGTTATTACAGTTGCAAGTATTGCCAGAAACATCAACATCAGAGGAAAAATCAACCTGGATGCTGCTGTTTCGCCCAACTGCTTCGCAGCATGCTTGCGCATTTCCCACGCTTCATGAGTCATTCTTTTCATCTCGTCGATCATTTTATTGCCGCCTATTTTTGTGTTTTGCGAAATCATGCTGGAAAATGATGTGATCTCCTTCACCTTACACCTTTCAGAAAACTCTTGCCAGGCTTGACTTTCGCGAACACCTGCTGCAATATCCTCCAGTACTGTTCCCAACTCGGCATACAAGGGTGTTTTTTTCATAGCGTCTGCATAGATGCGTTCAAGAGCTTGCCTCAGATGCATCCCGGCATTCATTAAGAGCGTGAGCTTACTGATGAAAACAGGGAAATCCATCATCAATTGTAATTTGCGTTTTTGGGCTTTATCATCCAAGTTTTTGTCGGTTAAAAAGAACAGCAATGCCCCGGAAATTGGGATTACAGGTAAAAAACCCAGGCCTGAATTGGAGACCGCACCCAAAAAAGAAGCCACAGTCATCCCCAAAAAAAGGTTCATAAACTTTTCTGCCCAGTGCACTTTCAGGTAATACCGGGCATATCTCGTCCCATAAACCATGACGACCCGCTGGTAAAGATAGATCACATACGCCCCTGCCGATGGTATATGGATCTCATCAAAGACCCACAACCCGAACGGGAGCAGGCCCTTACAGGCATATTGCCTATCATCGAGCGGCTCCAGTTCCTCACAATATCTTTGCTTTACACTGCTGTTTATAATGATGTAAAACAGAACAATCCCTGCCATCAGTATAAAATATACTACCGTCATGGTTTTCTACCTTCAAAATTTGATATTCATAATCCGATTTGACAGGAAAGCCCCAATTCCTGTCATCAATAAGCAAATAGTCATAACAACCCTGCCTGCAGCAGTGTTGAACATGGGTTCCATGTATTCCCCGCTCATCGCTGAGATGAATAGGATCATGGCTGCAGGTAATAGCGAGAGCATTCTCTGCTCCTGCTTTTTTGAGTACAACCCGGTTTCAATTTCCTGCTTGATTTCGATGCGTTCGCTGATCATTACTGTTGTGGTTCGGATAACCTCTATGAGATTTCCCCCAGTTCTTTTACAAACCCCAAAGACGTCCGCGAAATGATGTATTTCTTCTATCTCTGAACGAACAGCGAAATCCTTCAGAATGCCTTCTATGTTTTCATTCATCTGCAGCCTTCGGATGATTAGTTCGGTTTCGAGGACAATATCTGATTTTTTACCGGGATACAGGCTTTTCAACACTTCGTGTGCATGAATGAAGGCATGCTCAACGGATTTTCCCGCAGATAAAGCTGCACCAAGGTAATATAGCAGATCCTTGAACTGAACACGTAAGATATTACACCTCTTTTCCGACAGGCTTTTCCTTTTAATCACAGGATAGAACAAGCCAAGCACAGATGCGATCATGATGATAAAACCGTTTCTGTAGAACACCCATCCGACCAGAGCCATGACCCCTGTACCAATGGCCGCATACAACAGCCATTCCAGCTTGTCATACCTATAGCTGCGGTAACTTTCAGGATAAAAGAGTTCATTTTTCTTACGATTTTTCTGTTCCACTTCAATTCTCCCTAAATATAGTGGATTCTTCATAATCGTATTAGAGCTGCCAATAGATGTCAATCAAAATGCAAAAACAACCTGTTTTTCGGTTCGAACAGTTTTTGGACTGTTTCATACAAAAAAACAGGCTGTTTTTGCAATCCTATGGTAATGATCAAGAATAACGAAGATATGACAGGTGCATAGAGCGTTTCTACAATGGGCATGAATTGTACGTTACAATGCTCTTCACTGAGAAATTGAACCCGATAAAAAAGTCAAATCCGGTTAATCGAATTCGTGTAATTTCTTAAAAAAGTTGTCCAAAGTACACGTTGATTTTAGGAAATTGGTATATCAAACCCGTATTATTTCCCGAGGAGGAAACACTCTTTTGGGCAGAAGTCTATGGATCATTTTGGGCGACAATACTGATGAAATCATAGATCGGCTTCAGACTTTTAAAGCCTTCTTTTAAGATATCAGGAAGATCCTTTGAAAAAGCAGTTTTATAGCCTTTCTCTGCACATTCAAAGAAAATGTTTCTGCGATCCATCCAGGTTCTTATATTCTCGGGCTGGTCAGGAGCTTTGCTGCGCTTATACAGTTGACCACCCATAACGAATTGATTTTGATTTTCATAATACCGCTGGGCGAGCAGAAATGCCGGGTGTCTTTCCATAATCAGCTTCCGCATATGGGCCATGGATTGCGCTGTGGCATGATAAAACCCCACACCATAGCTTGAACCCCATTGATTTATTTCAAACCAGAAGCCGGGCAATATTGCCATTCGTGATTTATCCCGCAGGAAAACAATCCACATGTGATCCCTGTATAATGTTTTGTCCTTTGTAAACCGTGTATCTCTGCGAACCCGTGATATGACACGGGATGGTTTGGTGATAATTTGGCTGTCTATCTCAAGCATTGTCTGTGCCAGCATATTTGTCAGCTCTGCGAATGGATTATATACAAACCGCTTGTATTCATCTTTGTGGCTGTCGTACCATTGTTTACTGTCGTTCATCTTGTTTTCCAAAAGAAACCTTAGTGTATCTGCTGTAAAGCCCTGAAAACGAGTATTATGCATCTGCATGAATTATGCACCTCCGTGAACTTGTGTTTTTTATGGTCAGGGCGGCTTTGTCAGACGAATACCCCTGAATTTGTTTCAGAGAGGATTATCCTTCAACCGCTTCGGGGTCTGCCTCCAAAATGATTGAAAAGACACTCCCCTCACCCACTTTACTTTTCACATTGATTTTGCCCCCGTGCCGAAGTACTATGATTTTGGCGATGGACAAGCCAAGGCCATGACCGCCTTTATTCCTGTCCCGGGATTCGTCCGCACGAAAAAACCGGTCAAACACATTGTTCAGGTCCTCTTTGGTGATGCCACAGCCGCTGTCCGTTACCGAAAGAACAGCCCTGTTTTCTTCCCGCTTTAAATTCACTTCAATCGTTTTTCCAGGTTCGGTATATTTCTGAGCATTGTCGATAAATATACGCATGGCTTGTTTGATTCGGTTTCTGTCAGCATAGGTATTCAGCCCCTGTTCAATAGAAGCTTCTATGGTATGTTGTTCATTCACCATGCGGGTCTCCTTCACCAACTCTTCCATCATTTCACTCAGTGAAAATTTTTCCTTGTTCAGGATCAGGGTATCCTTGTCATTTCTGGCAATGAACAAAAGCTTATCCACCAGCTCTTTCATATTCTCTGCCTCATTGCGGATGGCTTCAATGGATTCATGCAGAACATCCGGATCCTCTTTCCCCCATCTTTCCAGCATCCGGGCATACCCTTGAACAACCGAAATTGGAGTTCTGAGCTCGTGAGAAGCATCGGACACAAACTGGTTCTGCTTATTGTATGCATCCTCAATTCTGTCCATCATGCTGTTGAAGGTGATGATCAGTTCCTTCAGTTCATCCTTGGCATTGGTCACATTCAGCCTTAGGTTCAGGTTCTGCGCCTTGATCTCCTTCGTCATTTTAGTGACTTCCTGAATAGGATACAAGACATTTTTCGTTATCGAACGCCCTCTGAAATAAATTGTCAGCAGTGTCAACAGACCCAAAAAAACAGTGAAACCGAGAAGGACTGCCAATTCTAAAAGAATAGGAGTGATATCTCTGAATATATTGATTGTATAGATTGCATCCGTTCTGCTGATCCATGTCTTCAGCATGATAAAGATGGCATTATCCCGCCGAAAGAACCATATTGGCAGCCTTTCATTGGGCATATACCACTTTCCGAAGGAATTGATGAGCATCTCACCAGACTTGTCGAACAGGGCTATTTCGGTATCTTTCTGAACAATAATATCGTATACACTGTCATTCAGCGTTTGAGTCGTGCTCAGATCTTCGACAATGTGCTGCACATCCATGACCAGGATTACACAATGGTATAGGATAAAGATAAGCAGCATTAAAACCAAACAGGATAAGAAGGCATCGATCACCATTTGGATATAGGAACCGGAAATGCGTCGGCTCATCGAAAAACTGGCTTTTTTTATCGCCCTTCTGTTCATTCGATTTGCTGTTTTGGGTTCCTGCGGCACAGCCTGCTGATGCCGATTGACTGGCTGAGCGTTTTTTAGCCCTTCCCCCGCTGTCTTTGACCGCAGGGGTTCGGGTTTCCGCAAGGAAGATCCAGGTTCAATCTGAACCGAATCAGACCTGTTTTGATTCGGTCTGGTGCCTCGATGCATGGTTTCTGTTTTGCTTTTCATATGCCTGTTAGAATGCTTACCCTTGAAGAATACAGTTCTTCTTTTTTGTTTCAGCATCGGTTCTTTACTCTCTGTCTTCAAAAATATACCCCACTCCACGGATTGTTTTGATATAGGACAGGTTGTACTTCTGATCCACCTTTGCCCTGAGATACCGAATGTAGACATCGGTGACATTGGTATCACCGTAATAGTCATATCCCCATACCTTTTCGATAAGCTTTTCACGGGTCAGCACAATCCCACGGTTTTCCATCATATATTCCAGCAGATCATACTCCTTCTTGGACAATGTTACCTCTTCACCGTTACAGGTGACTCTATGGCTGGTTTTATTAAGAACAAGGCTCCCGGCTTCCAGCAGTTCTTCCGCGTTTTTTCTTCCATGCTGTTCCTTTCTTTTCAGGGCTACCCTGATTCTAGCCAGCAGTTCTTCTATCGCGAATGGTTTTGTGACATAATCGTCAGCGCCACTGTCCAGACCACCTACCTTGTCGGACACATCATCTTTTGCAGTGAGCATGATGACAGGAAGATCAGAAGTTTTCCGAATACGGCGTAAAACCTCCAGCCCGCTAAGCATGGGAAGCATTAAATCCAGAATCACCAGATGAATGTCGCCACGCAATGCCTTTTCAAGGCCATCCCTGCCGTCAAATGCCAGCTCCACTTCATACCCTTCGTGCTTCAGTTCCAATTCCAGAAAGCGCGCTATTTTGCTTTCATCTTCAACAACCAATATTTTCTCTGCCATCTTAATCCCCCCGGGTCTAATTATATTCTCGCGCAAATTATTTCTATATGTGGGAATCCATTTATCCAACTGTCATACTGAAAACCAAAACCAGAATGTTTTATCCCCTCCGGTAGCAAGAAAAGTCTAAACCATAAGGGTATGGTTTTACCAATGGAAATCCACTAACCATATTTATCATACCGCACTTTCTGGTTCTTCCGCAACAATACACCGTAAATTACAATCCCGTATTCCGGCATTCGGAGTACAATTTCCCTACCCCGTCTGCCACTGATATTGGTCCTTGCCAAATAAGTACCCGTTTTACAGGGTGCAGATGATTGAAGTGTGAATATTCTCACGATAGACCAAAACCACCTGATGGGATAGCAACAAGCCCTCCTGTAAGGTTTACAGGAGGACTCGGGCTTCATTAATGAATGAATTACTCTATGGTCATTTCATTATAATCACTGTTTTTTTCTTCGTATTCCGGGTTAACTGTCTGAGGGGGCTGTGGGTATTGCTGCTGTGTTTTACCAGTGAATTTATTGGTAATGTCTTTGACAATGGAGGAAATGTCCACCGTGTTTCCTTCAGTTTTCCTGATACTGACATTGTATCCCAGAATTAAAAACAGTAATACGACTGGAATTATGATATAGGGGATAAAAATGATGAACAGCAATACTATATTGACGGAAATATTTAAAATAACAGAATTTTTGTCCTCGATTACGACTTTGTTATCAAACCCCTTCTGGATGAGTTCTTTAAAATTTTTCCAAAATTCACTGCTCTGCTTCTTCCATTCATAGTTTCCATCCCATCCGTTACTGTTCGAATAATTCCTGTCACGCTTACTCTTTTCAAAATCAACAATGGCTTCCAGTACGTTCCCATCGTGCTTTTCCAGTAAAGCTTTAGCTTCTTCATAGCTACAGTTTGTTCTTTTCCTTAATTGGTCAACTTGCTCCAAGGTTATCATTTCTGCACCTCCGTTATTTTTATATCCCTTGACCTTACAATGCTTATTGTACAATCACAATATTAATTCTCTCTTTACAAAATATTAGAGTTTCATTAAAATTCGATTGGGAATTCTTGCGCAAGTCTCCCTCAGCATGATGAAATGAACTTCTATCCACTTTAGCCCGCGTGGCGCAAAAATCCACTGCCTCATGTGGCCTCCAGGCACATGAGGCAGTGGTTTGGGAGCATTTGATACATACCCCCATTCGGCTCGGTTTTAGATAGAATATGTATTACATCCCCATCATAAACTGATATACTATATCGTTAAACCCCGGTAGACCTTCATGACCGAAATCCGGATATATTTCCATCTTTTTGGGCGCCGTGATCTTGTTGTATGCAGCAAACTGTGTGGATGGAGGACATATGGTATCCATCAGGCCTGTTGCCATCAAAACTTCCCCTTTAATTCGGCTTACGAGATGCTGGACATCAATATATCCGAGCTTCGTAAACACTTCGTCCTCTCGCTGATGACGTGGATCAAAACGTCTGAAATACTGTTTCAGCTCAACATAGGCATCCTGCGCCAGATCCATTTCCCATACTCTTTTGTAGTCGCTGAGGAAAGGGTATACCGGTGCAAGCCTCTTAATTTCCGGTACCAATGATGCACAAGCAAGGGTAAGCCCACCGCCCTGGGAACCACCCATGGCACCCACCCGAGTTTCGTCCACATAGGGCAGATTCATGACAATTCTCGCCAGCATCGCAGTATCCAGGTATATTTGTCGAAACATAAGGTTATCCGGATCCGAATCTTCAAGGCCACGGATGATATGGCCCTGGAGCGTGTTCCCGAATACTCCTCCCTTGTCTTCCGACAAGCCGCCCTGACCACGGCAATCCAATGCCGCTACGGTAAAACCTGATGCTACAAAGCCGAATTTGCTTTGCCAGTCTCCACTGTTTCCAGCATACCCATGGAACTGCAAAATGGCGGGCTGCGGGTTTGAAGTCCATTTGGGTTTTAACAGTTTTGCATGAACTCTGGCGCCTTTAACCCCGGTGAAATACAGATCAAAACACTCTGCAACCGGGTTTAGAAAACCTGCTGGTATGATTTTAGGATCTGGATCGATCTGGTTCAATTCGTCCAGAGCTCTGTTCCAGTATTCTTCATGGTCGGACGGTTTAGGGTTTCTTCCCTGGTATTCCCTTAACTCCTCAAGGGGCATGTCAATAATTGGCATTAGTAGAAACCTCCTTATTTACTGATGTTTGAATACCTCTCGATATGCGTTAGTGATCAAAACGCAGGTGATTAGGCATTTTATCAGCCGTCAGCCTCCGTCCGGAACCCTACCCGCTGCAAAAAAATATAGCCAAGGGTTTTGCCTCTTCAGTAAGCGCTTGCGCGAATTGTGCGCCAAAACGCGGGCGCTGAAAGTAGTGTTTTTTACCCTCGCGGCTAAAAATACACTTCCTCTATTCGTGCCTTCAGGCACATGAGGAAAGGGTCTTGGGAGCATTTATAAAACCTCTGGCATAAATTACCTTACACCAGTTGCAATAGAGCGCTCTGATATGAATTATAACCTTGATTTTTTATAGATTCAATAGCTTTATTTCTCTATTTTCTAGTTTTCCAATATGGGAACATAAAGAGTATTTCAAACATTCAGATGCTGTCTACTTTCATGGAAGTCATGGACATAATCTGTTTGATTTGATAAAATAGACAGGAATTAAATTGGCGCATGTACTAAGATGTGTATTTGCGACAATTCATGTATGATGGCGTTTGGCTTGGGGGGCATAAAATGGCATCAAGACAATATTATCACAGCAAATGGTTCAACAGGCTGTTAAAGGCCACTTTTGGCTTGTATTTGATAAAAAGGTTTCGTGTAAAGTTTTATAATGAAGGAATAAAATCTCTGAAACCGCCATATCTCGTTATTGGAAACCACATCGGTACATGGGATCCATTTTTAATGTCTCTTGGTATACAGGAGCCAGTCTATTTTGTCATTTCAGATGCTCACTTTAGGAACTTTTGGCTGGCGCAGGTATTGAAGCTGGTGGGGGGAATTCCGAAATCAAAGAAAATCGCAGATTCTGGGACGATCCGTGCCATATTAAGCATCATTAAAAACAATGGTGTTATTGGAATATATCCTGAAGGCGCAAGGAACTGGGACTTAAAAAACATACCTGTCCTGTATCCTACCGCCAAGCTGATAAAAAGCTTGAAGGTACCGGTTGTTACAACCGTCATGGAAGGAGCTGGTCTGTCGAGACCAAGATGGGCCAGAAGCTCCCGTTCGGGTATCATCAATATGAATTACAGTATTTTATTAACCCCGGAACAGATCAATGCCATGAATCCGGATGAGATATACCAAAAAATTACAGAAGGTATCCATATGAACGAGTATGAATGGCAGGATAAAAATATGGTTCCCTTCAAAGGCAAAAATCTTGCTGAATATCTGGATATGTTTCTTGTGGTATGCCCGCGCTGTAAAGCGCTTTGTTCCTTACACAGCCATAAAAACACATTATCCTGCACCAAATGCGGTTATGCCGTTGAATATAACGAATATGGATATTTGGAGACGGACCAGGAACCTTATTTCAATACACCGCAAACCTGGAGCGAATGGCAGAACTCCTGGCTGTACGAATTGTTTCAGCAAGATGAATACACTTCTGGAGTGAATGCGCTGTTTGCTGATGTCAGAACCAAGTTGTTCACCGGAAAGCGTAGGGGCAGACTGCGCCAATACAACTGGCTGGGCAAAGTGGAGCTGTTTTTTGACAGAATTGTCTTTACACCTGAAAAAGGAAGAGACTATATCTTTCCCATCAATCAGATTACCGGAGTAAATGTTCAAAATAACAATAAGTTTGAATTCTATTATGAGAACAATCTGTACCGGTTCAAATTTACAACCCAGCATAAATCCATCTACAAATACGATCTGGCATTTCGTTTGATTACAAAAATAAGAAGCCTTGCAGCAAAAAACTAAACTCTTTCATGAACCTGTTGATTTATACCGCCACAATCCTATGCGAAGAAAAGCATAGCGCTTGTGCGAAGAATTGTGCGCCAAAACGCATTTTCATCAGCTCATTGAACGGCTTCACGTATCCAAACCAGCATTTCCCCGCTGCCCCGGTTTCCCCAAAAAGCATAGGGCACAGCACGCAGAACAACTTCTTCATATTCCGGTACATTCTCGCTGTAAAGCTTGTCTTTGGCCCAAGGCTTACACCGTTTACCGGAAGCGGTGATCATAATACCGCCGGGTATATCGCTCTCCACGTCAACAAGCGGAGAGCTTGTATTGACAGAAAGGGCCGACAGATTGGCGCCGTTGTCTATTTGTTCAAAGCAGTACACCATGGGACCTCTTTGAATGCAAACCTTTCCAGCATTCGCCCGCACCTCTGGATTTGCACGAATAAAACGTGACGGAGCTTCGAAACTGATCATCACCGGTTTATTGGCTTCCAGATCAAACACGGCATAACCGTCTTTCACGTGATATGTTACACCAGCTGTAAAATTATATGCATAATCAGGTATACGCACGGCCATTTTTATGGCTTTGTCCCCAATAATTTCCATTGTATTCTCTACGGGAAACTTTGTTCTTAGCGTTACATATGCTCCATTCTTTGTTTTCACGGTGCTTCCGATAAAAAGATTCAAATAGAGGCAGTTCTGATCCTGCGCCCATATATATTGTCCGAGCGATGCAAAAGTACGCGCAATATTTGGCGGGCAGCAAGCACAGCTGAACCACGGCTGACGCACGGGTTTTACGTGCTGCTTAGAGGTGTTCGGCATACAAGCTTCCGGCCAAACTTCCAATGGATTTACATAGAAAAAGCGTTTGCCATCCCGTGAAACACTGGCCAGTACAGTATTGTAAAGCGCTCGCTCAACAGCATCGAAATATTCAGCGTTTCGGGTAATATGATTCATTCTCAGGCCAAAAAGCATCAATCCTATAGAGGCACAGCTTTCCGCGTAGGCAACCTCATTTGAAAGGTCGTAATCGGTAGAGAACCGCTCCAGAATTCCGGAAGAACCAATACCGCCGGTAACATACATCTGTTTTTTCGTTATATTATCCCATAAGGTCCTGCAAGCCTCCAAAAGACTTTCGTCCCCTGTCTCTCCGGCCAAATCAGCCATGGCACTGTAAAGATATGTTGCTCTGACGGCGTGTCCGGCGGCCTTTTTTTGCTCGCGAACTGGTTGATGAGCCTGATAATAGGAAATGTCAAAATCCTTGCTCAAATAGCCCCAGATCGGCATGAAGTCTGGTTCGTCGTTTTCCCTGTGGTAATAGTCTTTGTCCACACCACGAATATCAATAAAATAGGAGGCCATATCCAAATATCTTTGTTCTCCGGTTGCTTTGTACATTTTGTACAGAGCCAGTTCCACCTCTTCATGTCCGGGATAGGCGTGAATTTTGCCTTCTTCGGGGCCAAATGTATCACAGATCAAGTCGGCAAACCGCATCATGCTGTGAAGCAGCTTGCGCTTTCCCGTCGCTTCATAATAAGCTACGGCAGCTTCCATGATATGCCCGGCACAATAGAGCTCATGCCCCTCCCGCAGATTGCGCCACCGCTGATGGGGTGCGTTAAGGGTATAGTAGGTGTTGAGATACCCATCGGGTTGTTGAGCGGCACACACCAGATCGATGGCCTCATCGGCCAGTTTTTCAAGCTCTGGGTCTGGACGGGAGCTTAAAACATACGCCACCGCCTCCAGCCATTTTGCTAAATCGGAATCTTGAAAAACGAAGCCATAAAATTTGCCTTCCGCCTGTCCGGCGGCAATGCGATAATTCTCGATGCAATGACTGGGCTCTGCGCCTGGTATACGGTCGTTCATGGCATCCCATTGATAGGGAATGATCTCTTTGTGCACCAAATCAAGATATTCATTCCAAAAAGGATTTTGAATTTCAATATTTTTCAAAGGAATTGATTGAAGCATTTTAACCTCCAACAGGAATTTCTTCCTTCCTCACCGAAATCCTTATATGTCCAGCCTCAAACTTGCAAATCATTCCCACTCGATGGTGGCTGGTGGTTTACTTGTAATATCATAAACCACCCGGTTAACATGCTTCACTTCATTGACGATCCGGTTTGAGATTCTTCCCAGCACTTCCAACGGAATTCTGGCCCAATCTGCGGTCATGAAATCGGTGGTGGTAACTGCACGTATGGCTACTGTGTAATCATAGGTTCGTTCATCCCCCATTACGCCAACACTGCGCATGTCTGTCAAAACCGTAAAGTATTGATCGAGTGTTTTTTCCAAGCCAGCCTGTGCAATTTCATCACGTAAAATGAAATCGGTTTCACGCAGGAGCTCCAGCCTTTCCTCTGTGATTTCGCCGATAATGCGAACCGAAAGACCCGGACCCGGGAATGGCTGGCGCCAGACAAGATGCTCTGGTAAACCCAGTTCAAGGCCAGCTTTACGGACCTCATCCTTAAACAAATCTCTTAACGGCTCTATAATTTCCTGAAAATCAATATAGTCTGGCAGGCCACCCACGTTATGGTGGCTTTTGATCAATGACGCATCTCCTGAACCGCTTTCGATCACATCTGGATATATGGTTCCCTGTACCAGAAAATCCACTTTCCCGATTTTCTTTGCTTCTTCTTCAAAAACACGGATAAATTCTTCCCCAACAATCTTTCTTTTTTGCTCGGGATCAGTGATTCCTGCCAAACGTTTCAAAAATCGCTCGCGTGCATTCACCCGGATAAAATTGCAATGGAAATACCCTGAAAAAAACGCTTCTACTTCATCACCTTCATTTTTACGCATCAAACCGTGATCCACGAATATACAGGTAAGCTGTTCTCCAACTGCTCTGTTCACCAGCGCCGCAGCAACCGAGGAATCAACACCGCCAGACAGGCCACACAATACTTTCTTGTTTCCAACCCTGTTTTTTATCGATTCGATTGTTGATTCAACAAAGGAACACATTTTCCAGTCTGCTTGACAGCCACAGATGCGAAATAAAAAATTATGCAACATTTCTATTCCCCTGGGTGTATGCACTACTTCTGGATGGAACTGCACGGCATACAGCTTCTTTTTCTTATCTGCCATGGCTGCAACAGGGCAGTTTTTTGTTCTTGCGATTACTTCAAACCCAGAAGGCAATTGATCCACATTAAAGGTATGGCTCATCCAGCAATTTGTTTCGTGGTTAATGCTATAGAACAACTCGTTGTTCGTCTCCAATGCTATTTCTACCTTACCATATTCTCTTTGGGATGCCTTTCCAACAGTGCCTCCAAGGGCAACCGCCATAAACTGCATTCCATAACATATTCCAAGAATTGGAATACCCGTATCAAAGATTGCAGGATCACATTTCGGAGCTTTTTCATCAAGAATAGATGCAGGCCCTCCAGTGAAAATAATCCCTTTCGGTTCTTTCTCAAGTATATTATTTAAGCCAGTATTATAGGGCAAGATCTCACAATATACATTTGATTCGCGTATTCTTCTCGCAATGAGTTGACTATACTGACCACCAAAATTCAGAATAACTACCGTATCTTTTTTCAATAATACGCCTCCTTCCACATACGAAATCGACAAATACAAATGGATGGTTCCTGGAAAACGAAACAAACAAAGTTTGCAGGAACATCACACACATTGTTCACCATCTTGTTCATATTATAGAGGATAACTGTTTCCACTGCAATAAAAATTGCCAATTTCCTCTTCTTCCTGTTTAACCTGCCGTTGTGAAAAAAACTGCTGAACAAACCTGGATTGCTTTATTTTTCTGCCTTCAAACCTTTGGGGCGAAAGCAGATAAACCTTCTTTCTTGCTCTGGTAACGCCTACATAGAACAGGCGCACCTCCTCTTCATAGGCCTTTCTGTTCCCAGCATCCAATTCATCAATACTTTTCTCGTCCGGAAACTGTCCATCAATCAAATCCATCAGAATTACCGAATCAAACTCCAACCCCTTGCTGCCATGTAGTGTCAGCAACTGAACTGCATTCGTGTTTTCTTTGCGGCAGTTTTGCTCGATGCCTTCCTTTAATGTCCTGAGCAGCGTTTTAAACTCTTCCAGATTCTTAACATTACGGGCAAAATGCTTCAAGGTATAGAAAACATGAATAAACCCTACATTCCGCTTCAGGTAATTACCATATTGCAGGTCATTTTCCATGGTCTCGAGGGCTTTCATTGGGATAGAGCGGGCTATCCTATTCAAACCCCTTCGTACCCTCACAAGGTTTTCTGCAATGTGCCTTCTGTGGTGGTTAATTTGAAGCAGCGTTGTAAGAATATTGAGGTTTGGCTGTCGTTTTCCCGAAATTGAAGAAGGCTTCAATATTTCCTGAACCTTACCGATATCATTTTTCGATATAGACGCGCCCATTTTATAATATATTCTTTGGAAACTGTCCATATCGGATGGATCTGTCGCGAAGTTACAAAAAGCATATATGTCGGAAACTACAAAATGCCTGAAGAAGCTTGCGTAGTCTTCACGGATATAGAAGGGAATCCCCCTTTGAATCAATTCCCATGCCACCGGAAGCCCAGATAGGTTGTTTCTGAACAAGACAGCAGTATTCTTCCATAAGGGCTCGGCTTTGATAAGCTGAAGCACTTTTTGAAGCTGTGTTTCCATGTCCTTTAAAAAATAAGCGACCGGGGTTTCTCCTTCTGCATTTATGGTTATCATATTCTTTTCATGACGATATTGGTTCTGCCGAATGAACTGATCGGCCATTTGAACGATTTTACCCGAAGAGCGGTAATTGGTTTCCAAGCGCAACACCCTTGCATCGGGATAAATATCCCTGATATTTACAATATACTCTGGCTCTGCCCCCCGAAACCCATAAATTGACTGATCTGTATCACCCACCATGAAGAGGTTTCCATCCTGGGACAGCAGTTCAATGATCCTGTGCTGCAGCAGAGAAGTGTCCTGAACTTCATCCACGTGAACATGTGGAAACAAGCCATATTCCAGATAAAGCTGTCTGTTGTTTCTAAGGACATCATAGGCCATGAACAGCATATCATCAAAATCAATCAGATGCTTTTCTTGTTTTTGCTTCTCATATAGCCTGAAAATCAGTGAGAAGTTTTCGATATCGGATTTCAGTGCTTCGGGCTGAATCAGTTTGTTCTTAACAAAACTAATTTCATTGGCAAGTTGATCGGTTACGTCTTCCCCCGGATATTCCTGATTTGTTTCGAAATAGAGGCTCCGTAATATTCTCGTTTTCCCGTGGCTATATTGCTTTTCTATTAGATTGGGAACCGACAGCGCTCCTTTTTTCTGGCAAAAAAACAGGAACCGATAACAAAAGCTGTGAATCGTTGAAAAGTGGATTCGCTGGGATATATATCCTGCGAAAAGAGCTTTGAATCTTCTCTCCATGTCTTTGGCAGAAGCACGGCTGAAGGTTAGTGTTAGCATGCCCGAAGGGTTGACATTGCGACACAGAATCTGGTACGCGATCCGTGTAACCAGAGTCGTCGTCTTCCCGCTGCCTGGGCAGGCCTCCAGCAGGAGCCTTTTATCATATGCCTGAACGGCTTCGGTCTGCTGTTCATTCAGGCATATGTTTAAATTATTCTCCAGAAAGCTGAAAAACTCCATATTTCCTCCATCGCAGTTTATTTTCGGAAACATTATACCATGAATCCATGAAAACCGTCAGTTTTTTTACTCGTTGCAACGGGTCAGACGGGCATGGACTGCATGATTCATGATACCGGGAAATACGGGAAAAGCATTTCTAGTCTATCAGTTTTCCGGAAATCTTCCTTATTTCAACACCTTCTTCTTTTATAACTTCTAGAACCTTTTCCAGCTCTACGTTTCTTTTTGTTTTTAGCGTCGTTGTTTTCACCAGATCGGTAAACGTCATTATGAAATAGCGGATAATCTTGTACTTTGGCAGCGTTTTATTGATCTCCCGGATTGCTGTATTCAGACGTTTAAATATCTGTTCTTCTGAAACACCTTCAAAAACTTCCCTGTCTAAAACAATCTTGGCACAAACCTGTATATCGCCATCCGGTGCTTTGTTTCCCCATGCGAAGGAGTCCTTCACACCGGGGATATTATTCAACAATATTTCATACTCTTCCGGGAAAGCTTTTTTCCCATTTGTAAACACGATCATGGATTTAGCTCGTCCGGTTATCGTGATAAAGCCCTTTTCACTGATTAGTCCCAGATCACCTGTACGAAACCAGCCATCCTGAGACAAAACCTCATTGGTTGCAGCCTCGTCTTCATAGTAACCCAGCATTACATTTGGGCCTCTTGTTATTATTTCACCCATTCCATTTTCGTCCGGATCCAAAATGGCTACTTCAATCCCATGCAGAGGATATCCGATCGTTCCCGGCTCGTTGACAAAGTCATTGTTGGCCGCGACCACCGGAGACGTTTCGGTGAGACCATATCCCTGAAGCACNNAAACCAGTTTACAACTTCCGGATCCAGAGGTGCCGCTCCGGATACAGCAAGGCGAAGGTTCGGGGCAAACTGCTCAAAGACACTTCTAAAAAGTTTTCTGCGCAGATCGATTCCAAGCCTTCTGAGAAACTCCGATGCACCGATCAAAACATTGATCAACCTCTCCTTCCCAGATTTTCGAATCCCATCCATCAGCCTTCTGTAAAAGGTTTCAATAACAGCTGGAACCGCAACCAGAATGGATACATTATATTCCCGGAGATTTTGGGCGATATACTTAATTCCATCACAATACGCAATTTTTACACCCGAATGGACCATGTGCAGGAACCCAACCGTATTTTCGAACGTATGATGCAGCGGCAAAAGGGAGAGATGTACATCCTCAGTGGATACTCTTATCATCGAAGTGATGGCCGAAACATTACTCGCAATGTTTTTGTGGGACAGCTTAACCCCTTTGGCCAGGCTGGTTGTTCCAGATGTAAACAGCAAAACCGACATTCCGGTTCTGTCAATTTCAACGTCGGTGAACGAGCGATCCCCGGCTTCAAGAAAAGATTTTCCCTTTTCAAGTAACTCAGGTAATGTCAGAAAGGCTGGATCTGCATCAGATACCGTGTTCTCCATGCACACATAGTACTTCACTCTATTATTTTTCTTTGAAATGAGTTCCATCATGGTCTGATAAGAAGGACTGTAAAAAATTACGTCTACTTTTCCACGCTCAATCAGCGATTCCACTTCATTTTCGGGAAGGTACTTATCCAGTGGCACCACAATTCCGGTGCCATTGGTGACAGCAAGGTAGCACACACACCATTCATAGCGATTTTCGCCAATAACAGCAAAGCGCAGCTCCTTTAATCCCATATTGTGAAGCGCTGTACCAAGTCTGTCTATATCCTGATCGAATTCGTTATAGGTCTTTCCAACGATGTTTCCATTTTTATCTTTGAATAAGAAGCCATTCAAGTCCCCGTATTTGCGCGCACTCTCTTTAACGATCTGCCTTAAGTCGCTGATTTTTGCCGGTTCATAACCGCCCACGCCCTCTACAACCCGTTTTCCGTCCTTGTTAACAATGCGTATTATCTTATCCATACCGCACCTCCCGGATATGTGCATTCGGTTCTAAAGTTTACTTTTATTATTTGGTGTTATTACCTGGTTATAATTATACGCCCTAACCTGATCTCTTGCAAGAGGAAATTTAAAAAGCACTCTTTTTTTTATTTTGAAAAGGCTGATGCATCATAACGATTTACAGCGTCCCAGAATATCCATTGTTCATATCCTGCATCTTCAACGGCCTTGATTTGCTGCCGGTATTGTTCGCCTGTATAGGTTTGCCACGTTCCTTCTTTAAGCCATGTCGCTGTAAATGCCTGAAGGAAGGGGCGTACCTCCGCACGGTAATCCTGTACATCCGACAGTCTCCTTTTCGCCGTCAGAAGGGTATGATACACCACATCATAGGGCTTGAGATCGGGATTGGGAAATTCCACCCCATTCACAATCTGGCCTCGTGCGTACAGTGCAGGGTAGGTCATTGGAGAAATATAGTCCATTTCCTTACCGATCAGTTCAAGATATTGACCGATTTCCTCGCGGTCGCCCGGGCTTACACAGACAATCCCAAAAATGTCCACAGAAAGGGTCGTCTCGGGCATCTCTTTCCGGGCAAACGACAGAAAATCATTGATCACCTCATGCTTGACAATCTCTTCAGTACCAAAATCCATTTTGCTCTTGTTTCCATATGGAAAGCGGATATAGTCGAACTGAATTTCATCAAACCCTTTATCTGCCGCTTCTTTAGCAAGTTCCACCACATAGGTCCAGTTTCTTTTATCACAGGGATTCAGCCAGGTGATTTCAGCCTCTTTATTCTCCTCCCTCCATAGACCGCCATCGGTATGCTTCACAGCCCGGTCGGGGACTTTTTTTGATAGCACCGGATCCAGAAAGCAGACTACACGCCCGATCACATGGATACTATTCTCGTGAAGCTTTTTTACCAATGTATCAGGATCGTATTTCATTTCATAGGTTCTATACCGCTGTACCTCATCTACAGCGGAGGCATAGCTGACAATTCCATCTTCATTCTTGATGTCGATGACGAATGTGTTTAACTCGGTTTCTTTCGTAAGCTGTATGAAATGATCCAGCTTCTCCTTGCTTCCCGCCGTCCATCCAGTCAGGTACAATCCCTTTACTTTCACGCTGTTCTTCGTTTCAGACCGGGTTGGCTCAGGTGAAGGTATGGATGCAATTGCTGACTGATTTGCCGGTACGGGTGTGTTTTCCCCATCTGGAACAACCCCGTGTTTATCTGCAATTTCAGGCGATACAGACGGAGTTATCGTTGAAGGTTGGGTAGGATTTTTGTCTGCAAAGCCACATGAAGGTAATGCTGCGAGTAGAAATAAACAAAAGACAACCGATATCATTTGTTTTTGATACTTCTTTTTCATTCGAGAATCCCCTTTCGTAAACTAATTACAACTTATTGTGCCCTGAAAACAGGGGCGCTATTTTATGGAAACTTGGTTTGTTTTCTGCCCGACTATTCGCAGATTTTTGTATGCCGCTGGTATTGGATATCTCACTCCATTTGCCTCGTATATTCAGTATCGATGCAGAAAATAATAAACCATATCATCATCGCAGCACTGCACTGGAAATCAGTGTAATCTTCGGATAACAATAATCAAGTTTGGAGGAATATTATGAGCGGGAACAGAAAAAAAGAAGTTTTTTTGCAAAAACCGATTGAAAGACATGACACGGCATCATGGGCTGATCTCAAGCGAAACAAGCCCGTCTCCAAGGTTATCGTACCCATGGAATCCGGCGTTATAAACGCAAAGGAGTATGTTGATATGAATCAGAAGTAACTCTCCATTCTACCCTGTGTGAAAAGCTCTCATCTTCTTTGAGAGCCTTTCACCAGTTCGGCTGTTTACTCGAGGCCGGCACTTCCACAACAGGGTGTGTTTTACTACTGTCGCTTCGCAAAACCAAGGTGTTCAGCATGAACTGAACGACTTACTGGTATTGCATTTCAGCCATCCTTTTGTAGGACTCATACCTTTCCCTGGCATGTTTTTCTGCAGCTGCATACAATTCCTGTGCAGTGTCTGGAAAAAGGGTTGCAAGCTGCGAATAACGAACCTCATTCAGCAGGAAATCCCTGAAACTCTTTGACGGTTCCTTGGAATCCAGAATAAATGGATTTTTCCCCTGTTCACGCAACAGCGGATTATACCGGTACAGGTGCCAATAACCCGCTTCAACAGCCCTTTTCTCTTCCATGATACTCGTGCCCATACCGCTTTTAATACCATGGTTTACACAAGGGGAATAAGCTATGATCAACGAAGGGCCGGGATAACTTTCTGCCTCGCTGATCGCCTTAATGGTCTGGTTCATGTTTGCACCAAGAGCAATCTGGGCCACATAAACATAGCCATAACTCATCGCCATCATCCCGAGATCTTTCTTTCGAATCTTTTTCCCTGAAGCTGCAAATTTGGCAACTGCCGCTGTAGGTGTTGATTTAGATGATTGACCCCCGGTATTTGAATAGACTTCAGTATCGAGCACCAGAATATTAACATCATCCCCTATAGCGAGCACCTGGTCCAAACCGCCAAATCCGATGTCGTATGCCCATCCGTCTCCACCGATGATCCACAGGGATTGCTTTATCAGATAATCCTTTCGGTTTAGAATTTCTTGATACAGGGAATTTTCCGGATGTGCCTTCAGAATCTCCAAGACCTGGGGGGCTATTTCTTTCGATTTCTCTCCGCTATGAAAACCGTCAAGCCATTTCTGGAACACTTCCTTCTCTTCTTCCGGTATTCCACCCTGCATCGCTTCGCTCATCAAATCAGCTATTTTCTCCCGGATTTGCTTCGCACCCAGATACAGGCCATACCCATATTCAGCATTATCCTCAAACAGTGAATTTCCCCATGCAGGACCCTTTCCGTATGCGTTAGTGGTGTATGGTACGGATGGCGCACTTGCACCATAAATCGAGGAACATCCCGTGGCATTTGCAATTACCATACGATCACCAAAAAGCTGTGTTGCAAGCTTAATATACGGCGTTTCACCACAGCCCGGGCAGGCTCCGTTAAATTCAAACAAAGGTGTTTCAAATTGGCTTCCTTTCAGGGTTTTAGGGTCCATAACCCCTTCCTTTTCAGAGAGCGTCAGGCAGAATTCCCAATTTTCCGATTCCATTTCAATTTCAACTTCAGCATCCTTCATTATCAATGCCTTTCCCGGAGCGGGGCATATATCTGCGCAGTTACTGCAGCCAGTACAATCCAACGGGCTGATCTGAATCCGATACTGGTATTGCTCCAACCCCTTTCCCCTTGCTTTCAGCGTTTTAAATGTATCCGGTGCCCTTTTTACTTCCTGTTCATCGAGAAGGAATGGACGAATAACCGCATGAGGACATACATATGCACACTGGTTGCACTGGATGCACTTGTCGATTTGCCATTCCGGAATGAATACGGCAATTCCCCTTTTCTCATATTTGGTGGTACCGACCGGAAATTCGCCGTCCTCCATTCCGATAAATGCACTTACCGGCAGTTCGTCTCCCTCATGCCGCGCCATTGGCCTTTGAATATTCTTCACAAAATCCGGTTCATCCTTCATCGGCAGCTCTGTTTCCTTCGCATTCTTCCATGATTCAGGCGCTTCCACACGAACCAGGGCTTCGATAGCCTGATCAATGGCAGCCTTATTCATATCAACAATCTTTTGACCCTTTCTTCCATAAGTTTTCTCCACTGAATCCTTCAGATACGCAATTGCTTCTTCAACCGGAATGATCTTTGCCAGTTTGAAAAACACGGTCTGCATGATCATATTAATTCTGTTTCCCAAACCAACTTCCCGGGCAATATGGATGGCATTGATGATATAAAAATCAATTTCTTTTTCAGCAATGAACCGCTTCATCGATGCTGGCAGCTTATCTTCTAACTCCTGCCTGCTCCATTGACAGTTCAGGACAAACGTACCCTTCTTTTTCAGCCCTTTCAGCAGATCGAAGTGATGCACAAAGGAGGGGTTATGACAGGCGATATAATCTGCATCGTAAACAAGATATGGAGAACGGATTGGTTTGGGACCGAACCGTAGATGGGAAACTGTAGATCCGCCCGACTTCTTACTGTCATAAGAGAAGTAACCCTGGGCATAAAGATCTGTTTTATCTCCGATAATGGTTATGGCCGCTTTATTTGCACCAACGGTACCGTCAGAACCAAGGCCCCAAAATTTACAGCTGATGGTTCCATGAGGAGTCGTATCTACGATGTCTTCTTCACGCAGGGAAGTATGGGAAACATCATCGACTATACCAATGGTGAAGCGGTCTTTTGGATTCTCATTTTGCAGATTACTGAAAACCGCAAGTATCTGCGTTGGCCTCGTATCCTTTGAACCCAACCCGTACCGGCCACCAACTATGATTGGCTTATGAGACTTCTGGTAAAACAGATTCACAATATCCAGATATAATGGTTCTCCCCTCGCACCAGGTTCTTTCGTCCTGTCAAGCACTGCAATTTTCCTGGTTGTTTCGGGCAGCACCTTTAAAAAGTATTCATGGGAGAACGGCCTGTACAAATGCACCCGGATGGCTCCAACCTTTTCTCCCTTTGATAACAGGTAATCCACGACCTCATCGACACAATCACATACAGAGCCCATTGCCACGATAACACGTTCTGCATCGGGTGCACCATGATAGTTAAAAGGTTTATAATCTCTACCCGTCAGCTTGTTCATCTGTTGCATGTACTCGTTAACGATTTCGGGAACCGTTGCATAAAATGGATTTGATACTTCACGGTTTTGGAAATAGATATCCGGATTCTGGGCAGTCCCTTTTACCACAGGATGTTCAGGGTTCAGCGCTCTGGCCCTGAATTCCTGGATCGCCTGATAATCCACCAGCTTCTTCAGTTCTTCATAGTCCAGGATTTCAATTTTTTGCTGCTCGTGTGATGTCCTGAACCCATCAAAGAAATGCAGAAATGGAACCCTGGATTTGATCGCACACAGATGTGCAGTTGCACCCAGATCCATCACTTCCTGTACATTGGAAGAAGCCAGCATGGCAAACCCAGTCTGGCGACAGGCCATCACATCCTGGTGATCTCCAAATATGGACAACGCATGCGCGGCTATGGCACGTGCCGATACGTGAAAGACACCCGGCAGCAACTCACCTGAAATCTTATACATATTCGGAATCATCAAAAGCAACCCCTGAGACGCAGTATAGGTTGTGGTGAGCGCTCCTGCAGCTAATGAACCATGTACTACACCTGCAGCTCCAGCTTCTGATTGCATTTCGATCACCTTAACAGTTTGATCAAACATGTTCTCCTCTCCATTGGCTGACCATTCATCAACCTGCTCCGCCATCGGAGACGAAGGGGTTATTGGATAGATTCCTGCAACCTCTGTGAAAAGATAGGAAGCATATGCTGCTGCAGCATTACCATCCATTGTTTTCATCTGTTTCGCCATTCTCATCCTCCTCTTTTTTCTTCAGGCACCAATCGTAACATCATTTATTTCTTGCGAGCCTTATTTCCATCAAGCCGTTCATGACAACTCAAACCCTGATACCGCTGGAATCAGTGAAACATGCCCTTAATATACTCATCCATGGTATATATTGCACTTGTATCTCCTGTTTTAGTCATCATTTTTCCTGGCAAACAGCCTTTGAATTAAGAGAATGAAGAAAGGATAGATTATGGAAATCGACTTTTTCGCAGAAAGCCCTTGTGATTTTTTGAAATATGCTTTATAATACTTAATGTCACATCCGGGGTGTAGCGCAGTTTGGTAGCGCACTTGACTGGGGGTCAAGTGGTCGCAGGTTCAAATCCTGTCACTCCGACCAGCTATGTTGCGAGGACTTGCATTCAATAATGCAGGTCCTTTTTTTGGCCGGAACAGTGGGTCTTTTTGAACCGAAAGCCTGGGCCAAACTGCATCGGAATAACCAGTGTTTTCTTTATGAGTTTAATGATAATAGGAAGCTATCATATGGTAGATGCAAAAACCAAATATTGTACAACGTCTTTGAAAAGTTAAAAAGACTTGAATAGGAGTTAATTGAGGAAAGCTACTACTATGAAGCATGGGGATAATCATGGAAAAGTGTTTAGCTTGTGATTTGATGAATGGAATCCCAAATTGGATACTTCAGTGGGGGCTGTAACCCCCACTGAAGTATCGTTTATCCCCTGCTAGTGTTTTTTGCCCTCGTGGCTAAAATGTACTTTGTCAGTTCGTGGCCTTTAGGGCACGAGGGCTTGGGAGCATTTAACAAAAGGATTATTCTTTTGATTCAAATTTAATACTATCTGAAGATGCTGCAAACGGGCCCGGAATAACATGAACGCCACGATGATTTCCAAAATAGTCTGTATCAAAACGTATTGGTGTTCCATCAGCATTTTCATAGTATGCTTCTGGTTCGAAGGCTTTTCCGAGAACTTCGGTGTTAATCATTCGAACACTAAAATCTTTCATGTAATCATATATATTTGTGCTCAGATAA
>LSQX01186940.1_pt2 | contig 32328 bp, 30 predicted proteins | sample 654561 | NCBI WGS metagenome assembly LSQX01 (sample SAMN04489861, study PRJNA283612) | anaerobic digester metagenome | isolation source: 4 biogas reactors fed with cattle manure at either 37C or 55C with and... | place: Denmark: Kongens Lyngby | collected 2014 | reverse complement strand
TTTGCTGATGTAGGAGTAGCGCTTTTAGCTGTGCTTAATGCATCGAGATTGTCTCGAATGAATCCCGAGTATGACATTAAAGAGTAGAGAGCAAATAACAAAACATACATATAACAAAACAAGCAAAAATAAAACCGGCTTTTAAGCCGGTTTTATTTTTATTCTTTATAGTTTTTTCTGGTGATGACGTTTGATGAGATGTTCGTACTCATCAGGTGATGTGCGGATTCTTGTAGGATCTTTAAAGAAGTCCTTGGTCAGTTTAGCAACAACACCAGATAGGGCGATAAGACCAACTAAGTTTGGAATGGCCATTAAACCATTGAGAGTATCGGAAACGTCCCAGATAATTGTAAGTCCGCCGACTGCTCCAATGATGACTGTACCAATAAATACTACGGTATAAGGCATGATGGCTTTAAATCCAAACAAGTACTCAATACATTTTTGACCATAGTAGCACCAGGCAACGATGGTGGTAAATGCAAAGAGAAGAATACCGAGGGTAACAATGAGCCCGCCACCTTTAAAACCGGTAGCAAAAGCATTTGTTGTTAACACAGCACCTGTTAATGTTGGATCTGCTTCTAAAACACCAGATGTTAAGATAACGAGAGCAGTCATGGTACAGATTACGAGGGTATCAATAAATACTTCAAATGCTCCCCAGATACCTTGACGGACTGGATGGTCAGTGTGTGCTGCAGCATGAGCGATTGGAGCGGAACCTAGTCCAGCTTCATTGGTGAAGACTCCACGGGCAATACCAAAACGCATAGCCTGCATCATAGTGAAGCCTAAGATTCCACCGCCGGCTGCTTTGAGGTTAAAAGCGTTGTTGAAAATTAAACCAAATGCACGTGGGATCTGATTCGCTTCAATAACTAAAATAACAAGGGCGCCAAGAACATAAAGAATTGCCATGATTGGAACCATTTTTTCAGCAAATTCACCAATACGTTTGATTCCACCAATAAGAACGGCTGCTGCTCCGGCTGCGATAACTAAACCAACTAGTAGTTCATTTAAGTTAAAGGTTTCTCTCATTGCAGCGGAGATTGAGTTGGACTGTGTCATGGAACCAATTCCGAAAGCGGCCAAGGCTCCAAATATTGCGAAGATAACACCGAGCCATTTCATTCCTGTACCATTTCTAATATAGTACATGGGACCACCGGCCCATTCACCCGCTTCGTTCTTTTCGCGATAAGCGATGGAGAGAACAACTTCAGCAAACTTAGTGGTCAATCCGACAATGGCTGCAAGCCACATCCAAAATACTGCACCAGGTCCACCAGAAGCGATGGCAGTAGCGACACCGGCAATATTACCGGTTCCAACAGTTGCTGCTAGAGCAGTTGAAACTGCCTGGAATGGAGTGATACCGTCTGCACCTGCGGCTGCTTTGTCGAACATCCTTCCAAAAGTGTTCTTCATGACAAAGCCAAATTTTCTGAAGATAATGAAACCGGTAACAATTGTAAGAATAATTCCAGCACCTACCAATAGGATCAGCATGGGTGGCCCCCAAACTATACTATTGACTTGATCATTAATTTTTTCGATCATTTCCAAGATAATGTACCTCCCTGATATTTTATGTTCATTTAAATTATAATCAATTTTCGATTAGATATGTCTATATTTTGAAGTTTATGTAAAAGTTTATGACTATCATAATGATTTAGGGCAAACTTATTGTTAAACTGATTAGATTAACAAAAAATATAGTTTAATAATTAAATATTAATTATTAACACTGAAAATATTGATAAAACATATACAATAACAACGAAAAAGATTGATAATTAACAATCAATAAACGCTAATTTAGGAGTTTGATAAGCTTTTCACTAAATAATCAGGCTTGAAATGCTGAAGGTAGATCATATTCTCCAGTATTTGATAACCTTTCCAATCACGGAGCGAGTCGGAATGAATAGGATCTTTGCCCCAAGTCCAAGGGATGGACCAATATCCTTTCGAATGGACGGACGCTTCGAGATGACTGCAGTAATAATCAGCGATTTCTTTGATAGCAGGATAATAGGGGCTTTTAGGAGAGTTTAAAAAGAAAGAGGGTGTTGTTATATAATTATCTGACTGATAGCTTGTAGGATCGCTGGCAACGGTTTCCTTTATGAGCTGTCGAATCTTATTTAAAAAGCCTTCTGGTAGAAGGTCGGGGCGTATTGCTAATAAAACTTCTCCAGAACGAGCAAAGTTCGCCAACTCGTGCACCTCGGGTTTGTAATCTGAAGACATAAAATCTTCCATAGCAGCGTTGATGATGGTTTCAGCTTTGCTATAAATGTTAGGGTAGTGTTTACCTGTTTCAATAATAAAGGCAGCCAATTCTACACTAGGATTCCAACCCCAAAATTCATTTTCTTTTGAGAAATGCCACCAAGGTGCGTGGGGAGCTTCATTAATTTCGGGAATTGTGGTTGGCCAGCGGTTTTCAATTAGTGTTTCATCTAAATAGTTTAAAATTTTATCAATCATTTGATTGGCCATTGTCGGAAATTTAATTTCCCGTAAAATTAAAGTAGCAGACCAAGTGGCAATGGGGGAAGAGTAAGGAGTGCGTAAGTCCGGTTCCAAACCATGGCCAAAGCCCCCATCGGAATTTTGATAAGCAGCAAGGGCCTTTAAGACGTTTTGGGCCTTTCCATCTTCAAATTGAAAATACCAGCGGGCCACATCAAGGGGTCTAGAATTACGGATAAGCCAAGTGCGAATAGAACGTAATTTTTTGGTACTCATTTAATATCCTCCTTAGGAATTGAGGTAATAGTTAAATTAAATCCATTGGTTTACGAGAGGTTAGGGGAGACAGCAAGGATAACATTGTGTTATACATTAATTATAGTTGATTTTGATGAATAAATGGTAAAGCATAGCCGGTTAGGAATGATATACTAACAAGACACGAGGTGATCAAATGGCGTTATTTAAGAAAACTAAAAGAAAAAAACCGCTGACTGATATCGGCATGGGTGTAGATTTAATTTCAGAAATCATGGCACAAACAAACCAAGAAATCTCCGAGATGGATCCGATAAATATACTACTTATTGGAAAAACAGGTGTTGGCAAGTCAACCCTGATCAATGAAATCTTTAGAGAAAATTTGGCGGAAACAGGAATTGGAGCACCGGTAACGAGACATTTAGAAAAAATATCCAAAGAGGGCGTGCCGGTTAACCTATATGATACAAAGGGATTGGAGTTATCTTCCGAGTCCCAACGGAAGGTTCAAAAGGAAGTTATGGACCTAATTAAGAAACTCGAGGTAACAGGTAATCCAGCGGAGAAAATTCATTGTATTTGGTTTTGTGTGAGTAGCCAATCACGGAGACTTGAGGAAACGGAAAAAATATGGATCAATGGACTAGCAACCATGCTTCCAGTGATTGTAGTGTTAACCCAAGCCATGGATCAAGCAGGAGCCGATGAATTAAAATCTTATGTTAATAAAGAATGCCCTGACATCGTAGATTGTATTCCTGTGGTGGCTAAGGCCTATGAGTTGGGCCCTTATACCTTAAGTAGCTTTGGTTTAAAAGAACTGATCCATAAAACCTATGGCGCAATCCCTGAAGAATCGAAACGGGCTTTTATTAATGCCCAGCGTGTAGATATTGAGAAAAAAGCTGAGATGGCCACACGCTGGGCCAAACGATTTGTTTATGAAACCTTTGCTGTGGGTTTCATCCCTATACCCTTTGCTGATGCCCCAATCATTGCCTCATCGCAAGTTACCATGATTGCAAAGATTACATCCATCTTTGGAATATCCTATGATCGGGCCTTGATGACATCGATTTTTGGAGCCATGGCCGGGATTGGTGGAGCTGTTGTAACTGGTAGGGCATTAACCACAAATCTTTTGAAAATGGTCCCAGGCGCAGGCTTTTTAATCACTGGTGCCATATCAGGCAGTACTGCAGCTAGTCTTACATTTACCATGGCAAAGATTTATATCAGTGCTTTAAAAGAAGTCAGCCAACGCGAATATCAGGGCGAAACTATTATGCCGGAAGAAATTAAAAGGTTAGTTGAGGCAGAAATAAAAAAATATATGACACGAAAGAAAAGCTGAAGAAGGGCAAAGAAAGAGTAAAAAAAGACCACAGAGAAAAGCTAAAAAATCCAGAGAGCAAAGTTGGGAAATAGCGAAACAATAGCTATATAAAAGATATCGATATAAAGTCATCTTTAAGTAAAATTGAAACGAATCAAACCTGTCAACACGAAAAGCAGCTTTTCAGTCGTCTTTACTAATTAATGTAAAGAGACGAAATGCTGCTTCTCGTTATCAAAAACAATGTAGTTAAAAGGATAGAATATTAGACCGAGGCATTAACTTAAATAGGAAATTAAATAAATAGGTTTGGAATTATTAGGATGGATTTGTTTCGGATACAATAACTTGTTCATAAGGAATGTTATTGGTATCTAAAAGATGAAGAGCAAAATCATCCATACGGTAGCCCACTTCATAGTAGATTTTAGTGATTCCTGATTGGATAATTGCCTTAGTGCAATGAAGACAAGGAAAGTGTGTCACATAGATCACACAATCACGAATGGGTATGCCTTCTTTGGCGCAGTAGGATATACAATTTAGTTCGGCATGCTGGGTGGCAATGCAATGGTCATCGCGCATGGCATGGCCAACTTCAGAACAATGCGGAGTTTTACGACCAACAGATCCATTGTACCCAGTGGCTACAATGCGGTTTTCATGATTAACAATTATGGCACCTACATTGGCACGGTCGCACGTTGAACGTTCCGCTGCTAATCGAGCAAGATTCATAAAATAATGAGGCCAATCCTGACGAGATTTTGGCTCCTTGGTACTTTTAACATATTGATAGCTGGGTGACAAAAAAACACATCCTTTAGATTTTTTGTTTATTATAACATGAAGAGAATGGCCTTAATATGTAACAATACTTGAAATATAATGAGAAACCACTAAATTGATGATTAAGGTTTGGTAGAATAGGGATAAGAAATATAACTTTGAAAAGAATTTAGGGTTTCGATATAAAATTAAGGACAGAGGAGATTTTTAGCTAGGTACAAACAACTGGAATATAAACCAGGAAGGTGAGACTATGGGAAAAAACCAATCAAAACATAAGACTAAGAAAAAAAAGAAAGAGCATCATTTAAAAAATCAAAAGAACCAAGATAAAAAAGGCTTAAATAAGCCGAATAAAAGTAATCCGGAAATTATATCTGATCAGGATCAAATAATGCAACAAGTTCCTGAATCAGCCACAGTGAAAGATATGAATGGAAATGGTGTCTTGCAGAATGGACGATATCAAACAGAGATGCAGCTAGCAGCACAAGAAGGAAAGCAAATACCGGGTCCTCGTTTCAAAATTACACCAGAAGAAAAAATTGAATCGGAATTTCCAGCTGAAATTAATGATATTTTAGAAGTAAATGATGAAGATGCATTAGCAGAACATCTAGCTTACTTACAACGCCGACTAAGAGCCTTAAAGGTTCCAGTAATGATAGTATTAGAAGGAGCCTATGCATCGGGTAAGGGTCGTATCATTAATGAACTATTATTAGGTTTAGATGCTCGATATACCCAGTTTATCGAAAGTAGGCCACCATCAGAAGAAGACTTGAAAAAGCCTTTCTTAACACACTATTTGGAGACCTTGCCAGACAATAAAACCTTTAATATATATTATCGCAGTTGGTATTCAATGTATAATTACTATAAAAATAGAATATCTGACCAAATTCACTATAAGAATCCTGATATTTTAGTAGAAGAAATCAGGGAGTTTGAAAAATCCTTAGCTGATAACGGCTATGTCATTATTAAGTTTAAAATAAAAATTGATCCAGACAAACAACGAGAGCACATTCAAAAGATGATGGAATCGCCCCTTACAATGTGGAAGGCTCAAGAGTTTGATAAAGACAACAACGAAGTTTATGTGAAAGAAATGGAACGCGTGATGGAAATCACCGATGAACCTTATGCGCCTTGGCACACTGTGGAATATACTAAAAAATCTGATAGCACCGCAGAAGTCATGAAACGAGTGATTGAAATTCTCGACGAAAGATTACGGGCAGAAGAAGCAAAGCCTGAAGTTAGTCCGATGGATCGAGATGGAGATTTTACAGGGGATACAAAGGGACTTTTGGATCAGGTAGATCTTTCAAAAGAACTTTCTAATAAGGAATACTCTGACGTTTTAAAACCACTGCAAAGCCAGATGCGACAAGTTCAACATGCACTTTATTTAGAACGCATTCCCCTCGTTCTCGTTTTTGAAGGCTGGGATGCAGCCGGCAAGGGAGGGGCTATACACCGAATGCTGGCAGAACTTGACCCGACCAACTACACCGTTCATACCACAGCTTCACCCAATGACTTTGAAAAGAGTCATCACTATTTATGGCGTTTTGCCAACAAGTTCCCCCGAGCTGGACATATTTGGATATGGGATCGAAGTTGGTATGGACGAGTTATGGTGGAGCGTATAGAAGGTTATGCCACAGATCTTGAGTGGTCGCGAGCTTACGATGAAATAAATAGTTTTGAGAAGATCCTTACCAATTATGGGGCCATTGTTTTAAAGTTTTACATTCATATTGACAAAGAAACACAGTTGAAACGCTTTGAAGCAAGGCAAGAAAACCCGGCTAAAACGTGGAAGATAACAGATGAAGATTGGCGCAATCGGGACAAGTGGGATAAGTACACAGAAGCTGTCAATGATATGATCGCTAAAACTTCCACAAAAAAAGCACCGTGGCATATTATTGAAGGAAACAATAAAAAGTATGCTAGGGTACGAGTTTTAAAGGAAATCATTCAAGCCTGTGATGAGCGTCTTGAACTGATTAATTTAAATGGTGAGGATAAAAAGAAGGACAAATAAATTGGAAAAGTAATGATCCGAAAAAATAGTGGTTTGAAAACAGTAATGAAATGAAAGAAATAAAAACAATCAATACCAAAACAAATGAAAGAATAAAATATCAAAGCACTAAGAGCGCGGTCCTTTAAGGATTGCGCTCTTAGTGCAAGGTGACTGATTTATGAGAGAAGAAATTAAGGTGTTTGATTACGACTTTGCTGTGACCCAATGACAAACTCAGGAGTGATGCCAAAGGTTCGTTTGAAATCCTGATGAAAGTAAGCAAATTGTTCCTTGGTGAAATGAATCATCATTTCATTTTCTAAGGGAATAATGAGCTTGCTATTGGTGAGGGAAATTCCTTTTGCATCAAATTTACTAATGGTTCCATAAGCAATGGCTTTTGCTAGCTTTAGGATCAGACCTACTTTTCGAATCACCCGTATATCTCGTTGGCTTAACATGCGTTTTCCTAAGTGGTCCTTTAGGATATCATCAGAGGACCTTACTGTAGCGCTGGAAGCTGCCAACAAAATTTGCTTTTGTGAGATGCCATGAATTGGAGCGTTCAAGATGCTATAAAAGGTGTTGCGATCTCGCTGGAAAAAATTAATGCTCTTACCAATATCATTCAGATAAGTGGCTGTTTTCATTACTTTTTTCATATACTTTAAATCAGATTGCTTTTTGGATAAAACGTCAAAGATAGGCTCTGTAATTTCCCATAAAGCTTCACCCTCGTAGTCATCGGACATATGATTGGCTATGATGTTCCGAAGTGAAAATTCAAGCACGTTGGGTACTAATTTTTTTGCACCAAACAAATATTCAAATAAAAGCCCATCCCGCACTCCGGCACCTGAGACAAAAACTTTTTCACTTCCAAGATAATCAGACATGGATTGGATCAAGACTAAAGATCCTGTAAAGATATCATCTCGATCCCAAGGAAGCCCTCTGGGCCGAGGCCCAGATCCGTTCTTCCAATCTAAAACAATATCTACGATTTGGGCTAAATCGTTTTTATCCATCGAGTAGTTATGTGCGATAAATTGTGATTGATTTTTACGTAAGCGGTCGATTTTCCCAGTAGTTCGGACAGAACCACCAATTCCGATGAGGGGTAGGCCCTTTGCGCTCTTAAGCCAAGGGAGTTTGGAAAATTGTTCATCTATGTATAATCTAAGCTGATTAATTTTCTCGCCATTGGCATCCATTGACAGATCAAACTTCTCCATGAGAGGAATAGACCCTAAACGAAGGCTCACAGACTCCACTAAACGGCGGTTACGAATAAGCATGAGTTCAGTGGAGGACCCGCCGATGTCAAAGGCTAGGGCGTTTTTTATATCAAGGGTGTTGATACAACCGATATAATTATAATAAGCTTCTTCTAATCCAGATAAGATTCGGATTTCAGTTCCTAATACTTTGCGTGCTCGAGTTAGAAATTTATTTTGATTTTTGGCTCGACGAACTGCTTCTGTTGCTACGCAAATAATTTCGTTAACACCCTTAGTTTTCATTACATTTGAAAAATGAGTGAGAACGAGTATGCCGTAATCAATACGGTTTTCATTCATAGACCCGTCGGGGGTCATATCCTGTCCCAACCGGGCAGAGTGTTTAATTTGATCGGTGATTCGATAAAAATGGCCGTTCACATCCATGATGACTAGTCGAATGGAGTTGGAGCCGATATCGATAATTCCCAGTTTCATATTGGCACTTCCTCTTTTGTTGCTTTACCTTATTATAAATGAAAGCTGACAAAAGGGGGATAAAGAAGTTAATTTAGCTAGGGAAATAAATAATCGGCCAAGAAGATGATTATTTATTTAGAAAGAGCGGTATTTAAGGTTCAGGATTAAAATAAAAACATTCTCCATTCCAGGGGCATTTTCTTAAAACTAATCTTAGATTATTGCAATACTATCTTTTATTTTCTACACAATGGCAGTCTTGAAAACCCAATTAATGGATTATTCACATCTCATAGGAACCATAATGGTAAAATATAGTCAAAGCAAGTCTAGGATAGAGTTACCCCCTAAACACGACTGACATAGGAGTGACTATGGATTCATTAGATTTAAATAGTGAGAATTATATTAATAGAGAACTATCTTTTTTAGAGTTTAATCAGAGGGTTTTAAATGAAGCTAGAGATTTAAATAACCCTTTTTTTGAGCGGTTGAAATTTGCATCAATTGTTACATCGAACTTGGATGAGTTTTATATGATTCGCTATGGTTCTTTGTCTGATCAGATTGCAGCGGGTTTGGAGAAAACGGATCCATCGGGCTTAACACCGCTGGGACAAACCAAGGCCATCGATATTCGTTCAAGAAAACTTCAATATGAACTATATGAAATTTACAATGAGGAGTTAATGCCAGCGGCGAAAAAATTGAACCTGCAAATTCGGCGCAAAGAAGATTTAAAGTCCGATCAAATAAAGTACTTAAACCAGCTTTATGAGGAGAGTATATTTCCTGTATTAACCCCGATGGTAATTGATTCATCGAGACCATTTCCACTTATTATGAATAACACCTTAAATATCGCTTTGAATTTGGTGGATGATGAAGGACGTTCTTTTTTAGGGACAGTCCAGGTCCCTTCAGTTTTAGATCGCTACTATATCATTCCAAGTTCAAAATCAAAACATATCATTTTGTTAGAAGATATCATTAAACTTCATCTTAAAGAATTGTTTGATGCTTACACCATTGAAGACATGGCCAGCTACAAGGTGACTCGAAATGCCGATCTTGAGTATGACGAAGATGACGCCCAAGACCTTTTAATGGTGATCAAAGAAACCTTAAAGCAGCGCAAATGGGGTCGTGTCGTTAAACTTGAGGTGGAAGAGGATATTTCATCCAAATTGTTGCAGCGATTGATGGAACGGTTTGAAATTGATGAATCCAATGTATTTCGGCTAAACGGCCCATTAGATTTGACCTTCTTAACAAAAGTAGCGGGGCTACCTGGTTATGGAATGATGAAATTTGAAACAATCAATCCCCTCCCAGTTCCTGAGCTTTCATTGTTTCCCGATATATTCAAGGCTATATCAAGTCAGGATGTTTTAATCCATCATCCCTATGAAAGCTTTGATTCAGTTATTAACCTTGTAAAAACGGCGGCAAGAGATAAAGATGTATTAGCCATCAAGATGACATTGTACCGAGTATCTGGCAATTCGCCTATTGTTGAAGCCTTAGCGGAAGCAGCGGATCTTGGAAAGCAAGTCACAGTGCTAGTGGAACTAAAAGCTAGATTTGATGAAGAGAACAATATAAACTGGGCTTTACGCTTAGAAAAAGCTGGTTGCCACGTCATTTATGGCGTGGTTGGTTTAAAAACCCATAGTAAAGCGCTATTAATTATCCGCCGTGAGAACAGCAAAATTAAGCGTTACGTTCATGTGGGAACAGGAAACTACAATGATGTAACGGCAAAACTTTATACTGATATTGGTTTATTTACAGTTAACGATGAGATTGGAGAAGATATCTCTAACATGTTTAACCGCCTATCAGGTCAAACTCAAATTAAGGAGCTAAAAAAAGTATCGCTAGCACCCAATTTTATGCGCGAAAAATTTAATGAGTTGATTCAAAGAGAAGCCCATAATGCTCGCCAAGGAAAGAAAGCAAAAATCATTGCTAAAATGAATTCTTTAGTGGATAAAGAAATTATCCATGAACTTTATAAAGCATCCATGGATGGAGTCGAGATTGAACTAATTGTCCGAGGGATTTGTTGTTTGAGACCGAACGTTAAAGGATTATCAGAAAACATTACTGTTCGAAGCATTGTTGGGCGATTTTTAGAACATTCTCGTATATTTTATTTTCATGATAATGGTAAGGATAAATATTATATTTCCAGTGCAGATTGGATGGAACGTAACTTGAATAAACGTATAGAACTACTTATTCCCGTTGAGGATAAGAATTGCAAAATGAAATTAAAAGAAGTATTAGAAATTACTCAGTTGGATACTGCTAAGGCAAGAATCCTAATGCCAGATGGTAGCTATCAGCGAGTAAAAAAGGAAGGTTCTGCTTTTAATTCTCAGGAAGCTTTTATTGAACTATACCAACAACGAAATGAAAACTTCAGAAATAAACTGAGTCAGGAAGGTCTTGGAAATGAAAATTTACTTCTGTAAACATAGTAATGAAGTAGAACATGCAGCTTATTCATTAGAGAAAAAAATACCCGGGCTTGAAACGGAAACAAAAAGTTGTATACATCAATGCAGTCGTTGTAAAAAGACCTTGGTAGCCAAGTTGGATGGGCAAGAAATTCAAGGACGTGATGAAAAAAGTTTAGTTAAAGAAGTTAAAAAAATTATAAAAAAGAAGAAGAAACTGGAAACTAAAAATAAGTCGGAATCGAAAGCAGCGGGGAAAAAGCGAACAGGTCACGAGAAAAAGTCTCATAACAACAAAGACTCAAAAGTTAAAAATGCTAAAGATAAAAAAGATAAAGAGACTAAAAACAAAGGGTCTAAAAACAAAAAAGAGAAAGACTCACAGGTAAAGGATAAAAAGGCAAAAAGTAGAGATGCCAAAGAAAAAAAATTGAAGGTTCCAAAAAACTAAATTTGGGGTGAACCAATAAAAACAGAGAGAAAAAAGAAACATATAAAATCGAAGAAGAAAAATGCAGAAGAAAAATAAAGAGGAAAAATAAAGAGGAAATCCGAATAAGACATTCAAGGGGGAAATCTGAGGAGAAATCAATTAAATCTGGAAAGAAATCGGAGATAACCTAAATATGAAATTTAAGAACAAATAAAACCAAGAAAAAGAGCGGAAGACGAAGATTCAAGGAGTATAGGCTAGAAATTTATATTAAAACTAAAGTACAGCTGTAAAACGGAGTCAGTGATCAATCACTGACTCCGTTTTACTTAAAGGGTTGTATAAATTTTAAATTAGTGAATTAGCGTAATCTAACCTTTTTTTATGTTAGATCTTCAAATACAGGTTCTTGACCACAGGTAATAGGTTCTTTGGAAGGATCGTTATGTTCCATACGGTTGACTAAGAGACGATATTTGACAACTGAGTCTTCTTTGAATTTTTGAATGGAGACAAGGTTATGAGTGTCTTGGCAGTCTTCTGGCAAATTTTTTGCTTGTTCGTTTGCTTCTTCCATGGTGTCAAAAACTTTCTTGTAAATAATCATAGAAACCTCCTTGTGATCTGTGATGATATAATTCAATTATAGCTTATTGATGTGAATAATGTTTTAACATGAAATATCTAAACGGAATATTTTGACTTATTAGACACTATGGTGGTTAGATGTCCTGTCTATTTGTTATTATAAACATATTGAAACCCTAAAAGTAAACGTTTAAAGTAAATATTGAAAGTGAGATGAGTCATTTGATCCGGTTTGTTCAACCAGTAGGTTTTTCGTCAAGATCTATGAATCTCCAAAGTCAAGAAAATGAAGGGCTTTTGCAGGATGAAATTAAAGAAATGATGAAGGTGATTGGTGAATGGCAGGCTGACTTGCTATTGCTAGACATCCACAATCTAAAGGGATTTATAGAAAATCATGTCGAATTGATTCACAAAGCATTAAATATGATTCCCAAGGTTAAAATTATTGCCATAAATACTAACGCTGAACAAAATAATGAAAGCATTACACAAATTAATAATAACTGGCAAGAAGCAGTAGATTTGCCCAACTTAATAATATTACAGGAGTTTGAAACAATTTTTCTAGATGAATTGGGTTTGATCATTCATGGGGGTTCTGTTTTTAGTGAAAAAGAATTCAGCTACTTGCCTAAGTTAGCTGTGCTTGATAACCGTTGGCCCAATTTACTAGTTTTGCCAGAGAATTATTTATTTAGTCTTACAGATAAGGGCAAGATAAGACTTGGTGCTTTTGATTACACAACGATTCACCCATGGCTTGATGAAAAGAGAGATCAATGGGGAGAACAGTCTGACCTACTTTCAGTAAAAACAGCATCTGGAAAAGGCAGTAGCAAAAGTTTATATATTAAAGGTCTGATTAAAAAGGATTGTGTAAGCTGGGAAATTAGCCCCTCTTATGAAAATAAAAAGTAATCAGGCTAAGGTGAACGATAAAATTTAACGGGTTAGTTGGAATCAAACAAGAGACCTATGATATAATAAACTTCGGTGAGTTAGCATCAGAAAAAGTGTTTCTAATAACTGGGAAATAAATTAATCCAGGTTTCACCATTTCATACCAGTGTCTGCTAGACACAGGCTTTAATTCTTTAAATATTGAGTTTAAGTTAGGTAAAAACAATGAAGGGATGGGCCTTTAACAACAGTATGGATTACGTAGTAATTGATCTTGAATTTAATAATATGCAAGGTGTTTATCAAAACATGAAGCAATACCTAAACCGGGAAAATTCCTACAAGCGGAGACTGTATCCAAATGAGATTATCCAAATTGGCGCAGTTCGGCTCAATGGAGGTCATACAGTTGGCGAAGGAATGAACCTTATTGTAAAAAACACTTTTTATAAGAATCTTAATCCCTTTATCAGTGAGATGACAGGGGTCACTCAAGAAGATATGGATCAGGGAATTTTGTATCCAGAAGCCATCCATCAGCTAGAAGAATTTTGCCGCGATGCGATTGTTGTGACTTGGGGTGTGTCAGATATCTATGAAATTATTAGGAATTGCCATATGCACCAAACACCAAGAATTATTCTAGGCGAACGGTACTTAGATCTTCAAACGTGGATAGGAAAGCAATTAGCTGGAAATCGAACCCCTAGCTTAAAACATGTTATGGAAGAGTTTGGCGTTGAGGTGGATGATGAAAAACTCCATGATGGATTTTATGATGCTCAATCAACTGCTTTTGTTTTAAAACGAGTGCTAGAGCGCTATGGTAAAGTGGATGGATTGACTCGTTCCCGCGTTTTATTTTCTTCAGATTCAATCTTTATCAATGACATATCCGTTCGTGAGATTCCAGATAAAGAAATAACTACCCATTGTCCTTTGTGTGAAGGACAGATTATTTATGACATATCAATGAATAATGAAAATGGGAAGGTGAGATCACTCTACCATTGCGAAGAATGCAAGAGTTTTTTCTACGAAGATATATCAGTGAAAGAGAATATGTTAGGAGAACGTAAATATTTTAAAAAGATTAAAAAAGTGCCGGAGGATTTCTTCCGCACCATTATCGGTCAACGACAAGCCAGACGAAGCAAGTATTATTAGTGAGTTCGAAACTGCTTAATAATATATAAGGAACTTGTTTAGATGAAATTTATTTTTGGAAAATACACCAAAATGAAAAAAAACGTAGAAGAATTGATTAAAATTTTCAAATCGACTTCAATTTGTGGTAAACTATAACTACCAATGCACAGGGAGATGTCAATGAACATAATGTTTTTTCTCTCACCTAAAAGTGAGACTGTCTATGAAACACTGAATGTGAAATTGCAACATGTTTTAGAGCGGATGAATCACCATCGGCTGACAGCGATTCCAGTCATTGATCAAGAAGGCAGATACATCGGTACGATGACAGAAGGAGATGTGCTCCGAGTTATCCAAGAAAATCCAACCACTTCATATGAAAAAGTAGCAAAATTAAAAGTGAGCCAAATCCCAAGACGGTCAGACCATAAGAGCGTTCGTGTGGATGAAACCCTTAATAGTATTGTTGATTTAACATTGAGGCAAAACTTTGTCCCTGTGGTGGATGATGAGGGAACCTATATTGGTATCGTTAAGCGAGCTGATATTATCGAGTATTTGTATGAGTCCAAGATTAATAAGCCCGTAAGGGCTCTTTAATATAAAGGCTGAGGAAATTCTTCAGCTTTCTTTATCGAAAGGTAAATGAAAAGATTTTGGCTGACCGTAAAGTGCGGCTGGCCCAGGAGGGAATTGTAGAATGGAAAATGAAAACAAGAACACTCAGGAAGAGATTTTAACTTCTGAGAATCCGGTAGAAGAGACTGAGGTTGTCGAAACTGAAGTTGCAGAAGCTACCAACGAGGTACAGGCTGAACCTGTAGAAGAAGCAGCAGGAGAAGAAGCTGTATCTGAGCCTGTAGAGGCTCAGGAGACTGAGGAAGGAGAAATGTCGATGGAACAGGGGATGGCAGAAATGACCACCATGAGCATCAAACCCGGCCAGGTAATGGACGGTAAGGTGATTAAGGTTACCCCTGATAACGTGTTCGTTAACATAAATTATATGGCAGACGGCGTTGTTCCAAAGAACGAGTACACAACCGATGCAGATGCAGATCTGATGGAACTAATCAAAGAAGGCGATGACATTAAAGTTTCTGTGATTAAAGTTTCAGATGGAGAAGGTAACGTTCTTTTGTCAAAAAGAAGAGCGGAAGCTGATGCAGCTGTTCAAAACGTTGAGCGTGCTTTAGTTGAAGGAACACCAGTCCTAGCTAAAGTAAACGATGCTGTCAAAGGTGGATTGCGAGTAGAGGTCCTAGGACTTCAGGGCTTTATGCCAGCATCCCTATCATCCGATTCCTATATCCCAGACCTATCTGTTTTGGTGGGTGAGGAAATGGAAGTTCAGGTTATTGAGTTTGACAAAGCAAAGAGAAGAGCTGTTGTTTCCAGAAAAGAGTTGGATCGTGCAGAACGTGCAGTTATGCGTGAAGAAGCACTAAAGACTTTAGTTGAAGGATCAACAGTTGATGGTAAAGTCACAAAACTCATGAACTATGGAGCATTCATTGATGTTGGCGGAATTGAAGGTCTGGCACATATTTCAGACTTGTCCTATGGACGAATCAAACATCCATCAGACATCGTTAATGAAGGCGATGATGTACGGGTAATCATTAAGCAGATCAACCAGAGCTCTGGAAAGATCAGCTTGTCAATGAAAACACCTGAAGCAGATCCATGGAATACCATTGATAAGTACGTGGTAGGTGAGTCCTATCCTGGGACAGTTATGAATATCATCAAGTCAGGAGCTTTCGTTCAGCTTGAGCCTGGTCTTGAAGGATATCTTCATATCTCAGAACTAACAGAAGGCCAAGTTGACTCCGTTGAAGACGTTGTTCAAAAGGGTCAAGAAGTTACCGTTCGGGTTAAAGACTTTAACACGGATACAAAGAAAATGTCCTTGACAATGAGAGAAGGCACCCTCGACCGAGGCGGTTTCTCTGGAGAGCGTTCCCCACGTCGTGACCGGTTTGAGAATGCTGGAGAAGCACGCAAGGAAAGACAGCCAAGACAGAGAAGAGAACGTGCACCAAGAACATCTTCCAACAGAGGAGGCTACACAGAAAAGCGTCAAGTGGATAGAGGCTACCATGATTCAGCCGATAACCTAACACTGGGCGATCTGTTTGGTGATTTGAAGGAAAAGATGAACTTTGGCGAAGAAGACAAATAAATCAAACTGCTAAGCAGATGATAATAAAAAGCGGTGAGCCTGGCTCGCTGCTTTTTTTATTAAGCGGTACAGCCAATTCACTGCTTGTGTTAATATGAAAGAAAAGCTTAACAAAGAAGGAGTCTTTATGAAAAACTTTATTAATCCAGATGAACTAGATCAGTTGGATAATGTAATCCTTATTGATGTCCGCCAAGACCTTCAGGATCCGACCTTCGGTCCAAAGGCATATGCAACAGAACATTTGAATAATGCTTTTTACTTAAGTTTAGAAGAGGATTTGACTGGAGAAATAACTGAAAATACAGGAAGCCATCCATTACCAAGTCAAGATCAAATCAAAAAAAGACTAGAAGAAATGGGGGCCAACAATGAATCTGTATTCGTATTTTATGATGAGGGATCTAATTTTACAGCCCCGCGCGGCTGGTTTATTTTAAAATACTTTGGACTTGAAAAAGTATTTGTTTTAAATGGGGGCTTCCCAGCAGCTGTTAACTATGGTTACAAGATGAGCCAAGAGGTTCCTAAAGCGCAGAAGAGCTATATTGAGTTATCTGCCAATCAGGAATTGTTAGCCTCCTATGATGAAATCGTAAAGTATTCAAAAAAGCCCAATGATGAAATGGTTTTGATTGATTCAAGGAGTGCAGAGCGATATCGTGGAGAGGTAGAACACCTTTATGACAAAGCAGGTCACATCCCCAATGCAGTCAACTATTTTTATGGTGATAACTATACAGATGAAGGCATTAAAAAATCAGATGAAGAATTAAAAGAGCGCTTCTCTGATTTAACGAAAGAGCAGGATATAGTAGTATCTTGTGGTTCAGGCGTCACAGCTTGTGCAAATTACATTATTTTAGACGAAGTTGGTTTTGAGCCAAGGTTATATAATGGTTCCTACAGTCTATGGCTTAAAAAAGGAAATACAGTAGATTAAAGGTGGAGTAAGCATGAGTCGTTATATCGGTATGAGAACCTTCAAAACAGGACTTACCGTTTTTTTGGCAGCCTTAGTGGCTCAATGGATTAATCCAGAGGATCAATTCGTTCTACTATTCACAGCCTTAATAGCTTTAGAAAGTCATGTGGCGTCCTCCTTTCAAATTGGGCTAAAGCGAGTCGCAGCCACAGTGATTGGCTCATTAAGTGCTATTTTTCTATATTACTCTGGACTTCCCTTGCCAGTTGCTGCAGGACTAGCGGTCATGCTTTTAATTATTGTGGCAAATCGTTTGGGCCAGATCGGGTCCATCGGAGTGTCAGGAAGTGTTACGATTTTAGTTCTGCTCAATGGATTTGCAGGGGAAAATCCTTATTTGATTTCTTTAATTCGGATGCGGGACACCTCTATTGCTGTAGTTATTGCTTTGGCAGTAAATTTCCTGGTTTTTCCACCCAAACCATCGAAACGAATTCAAAACCAGGAAAAACAGTTATATGAAACCACCCTAGCCTTAGTTGAAAAAATTTATCTTTATCGCATGTATGATGATTTGGAAGATTATCGATTAGAAATTCAACATCTAGCCAAAGACATTCACCGAGCGGAAACAGAGATAGGTTTAGTGGAAAGTATTGGTGATAAACGATTAATTCTTGACAAGAAACTTTTATCTCATTATCAAAAAATATATATCTATTCAGAAAATCTATCGCTAATGGGTAAAGAGATGCGTGTAACCGATGCAAACCAAAAAGAACTTACTGATTTATATGGTCACGAAGAGCTATTTGAACGAATCTGGGATGAAAAAACAATGTCCCGAGAAGAGGTTATCTACAATTATATTTTGAAACGCTTAATTGCTAACTTAAAAGATATTCAAATGATTGAGGACCAAATTAAGGAGCTGTAATTCACAAAGATGTTTCATCTGTACTTCAGAAAAAGAAAAAATTTTTAAAACAAATAATCTCGGGCATTAACGTGACCTCTAGTGTTGGATATTTAACGCTTGGGGTCACGTTAAGCTTTAGTATTCTTAAAATGAAGTTAGGATCAGGGGAAAATACAATAAAAATTCAATGCAAAGATGCACATAATGAATTAGCAAGTGTGAGAAGGAATGTGTTGAAAAAGTAAATGTTGAGAAAGAATGCGCTAAAAAAGTATGGGTTGGGAAAGTTAAACTTAGAGTAATGGGATCTAATATGGGAAGAATCTAAGTAATAATAACTGATAAAAGAAGACTGTTTCAAAAGTAGGTTAAAAATTTAAAATCTTCACCTTTAATTAGTCAATGGAGGGCTTTTAAATGGTAAAATAAAGATGTTATGTTCTAGGGTCTCTAAAAGTGATTACTTTTAGAATAACTGTTTGGAAGCCTTCTTTAAACCTCATAATTTAAAGGGATTGGGAGCTTTGTAACCACAACTGTGTTGAATGGGCAAATTGTCAATGGTAAGATAGATGATGACATTGGTCCTAAATTATCAGAAGGTTAAGGAATTTTATGAAAATTATACTAGCATCTCAATCACCAAGACGTTTGGAACTCATGCATTATTTAACCAATCAATTCGAAGTCATCCCATCAGATTTCCCAGAACGGGAGGTTGAATATCTAGGGAGTCCAGAAACATATTGTAGAAAGCTTGCTTTTAAAAAGGCAGAGTGCATTGCTGAAAAATATCCACAAGATTTAATCATTGGCAGTGACACCTTGGTTGTAATTGGTGGAAAGATTTTGAATAAACCGAAGGATCGAACGGAAGCACGTCAAATGATTCATCGAATGCAAGGGACTGTCCATCAAGTCATAACAGCTTTCGCGCTTTTGTCGTCAAGTCAAAGCATAAAAGTAGTGGATCACGTCTCCACAAAGGTTCGATTTGCATCCATGACTGATGATGAAATTGAAGCTTATTTAGATCAAGGAGACTATATGGGAAAGGCTGGAGCCTATGCAATACAAGGGGCAGCAGCCAAATATGTGGAATGTATTGAGGGAGATTACTACACTGTGGTTGGTCTTCCTGTAGCCAGGTTGTACAAAGAATTAAAAAACCTAGGCTTGTTATAATTAATATACTGGGGAAATCTCAAATCCGAGGAGATTTTCATGGAACAACGAGTACGAGACTTACCTTTTCAGGAGCGACCTCAAGAGCGACTTCAAAAATATGGAGCTGCTTCATTATCCAATGCTGAACTATTGGCGGTTATACTCCGAACGGGTACTGCTAGAGAAGGAGTTTTAAACCTTTCGGCTAAGCTACTAAATAATTTTGGCGGACTAAACGGCGTGTTGGAAGCTGATTTACATGAACTAGTGAAGTTGGATGGGATAAAAGCTGTGAAAGCTACGCAAATATTAGCTGTGGCAGAAATAGCCAAAAGGTATCGTAATTTCCGCTCTGGAGATGAATATTGTATTTCGTCACCTCAAGATGCGGCAGATTTAGTTATGAATGAAATGCGCGATTTAAAAAAAGAAATCTTAAAAGTATTAATTTTAAATACTAAAAACATTGTGACAGGAACTATCGATGCTTCGGTGGGGACCTTGTCATCGTCAATTGTTCATCCAAGAGATATATTTAGAGATGCAATCCGCCGTAGTGCGGCAAGCATTATTTTGATCCATAATCATCCATCAGGAGACCCTACTCCTTCAGGTGATGATATTAATTCAACCAGGAGAGTAAAAGAAGCCGGGAAAATAATAGGGATTGAGCTATTAGATCATCTCATCATTGGAGAAGGTCGTTATATTAGTCTCAAAGAAATGGGCTACTTTTAGAGGAGTTAAGATGAGTTTTTTTAGAAAGAAAAGTGAATTAGCGATTGATTTGGGTACCACCAACTCGCTGGTATATGTCACGGAAAAAGGAATTGTTTTCCGCGAGCCTACCGTTGTTTGCTACAATACAGAACTGGAGATCGTGGAGTCCGTCGGTGAAGAAGCTAGAAAGATGATTGGTCGTACGCCAGGAAATATGATGGCAATACGTCCTATTCAAGATGGGGTCGTTGCAGAGTATGACCGAACCTGTGAGTTGCTACGCTATTTAGTGAAAAAATCTGTCGCCAAGGCAGCTTTTAAAAGTCCGCGAGCTATTATATCTCACCCTTCAGGGGTGACCCAGGTCGAACGTTCTGCCTTAATGCATGCAATTGAGGAGTCGGTGGGAGATGACGTTCTTTTACTAGAATCAGCATTATGCGCAGCGATGGGAGCCGGACTGCCAGTATTTGATCCTTTAGGGACGATGGTGGTGGACCTTGGAGGAGGAACCACTGAAGTTGCTGTAATTTCCATGGGTGGTATTGTGATCGCAAAATCACTCCGTTGGGGTGGAGAAGAGTTGGATGAAGCCATCATTTCTTATATCCGAAAACACTACAACTTATTGATTGGAGAACGGACAGCTGAAGATATCAAAATCAACCTAGGTACAGCTTATAAATTTGAAGAAAGCGAAGAAGAAAACCGCAATTACACAGAGCTGGATTATGAAAAATCGATGAAAGTAAAAGGAAGAGATTTAGATACAGGCCTACCAAAGGATATTAACGTAACAGAAGGCGACGTGGCTAAGGCCTTGGAATATCCAATTTCTCTGATGGTAGAGGCGATTGTGACTACTCTTGAAAAAACGCCGCCGGAATTATCCGCTGACATTATGGATCGTGGAATTACCTTAACAGGTGGTGGCGCTTTGTTACGTGGCATTGATACGCTGATTTCCAAAGAAACTAAAATGCCTGTATTTATCGCCGATTCACCTTTAGATTGTGTGGCCGTAGGAGCTGGGATCGCACTGAATCGCTTCGATGAGTTGGTCCGGAATCTCAAATGAGAAAGATCAAAAAACCTAAACTAATAATTACGATAGCTGTCCTTACGCTGGCTCTATTGGCACTAATGGTTTATACTCAGCTCAAACCAGGAGCAGGGCCTGTTGTTGGGACAGCTAGTAGAGCTTTAAACCCTGTTCAACGGGCCGGACGCGTCCTAAATGACAAGGTGGAAGAAACCATTGATTTTTACTTTAATTTCAAAGAGGTTCGAGATGAAAACTTGGAATTAAAGATGAAACTAGCCGAGCAGGAAGCAAAGATTCGTAAATTTGATGAGATTCAAAAAGAGAACATAGACCTACGGGCTATGTTCCAATATAAGGAACGCCACAGTGAGTATGAATATGTTGGAACCAACGTGATCAATCGTTCTTTGTCACCTTTATCTCCTTCCTACACACTGGACAAAGGGCTAATAGATGGCATTCAACGCGGTATGGTTGTCATCACCTATGAAGGCTTAGCGGGCCAAATTACTGAGGTTTATGAACGCCATTCAATTCTTGAAACCATATCTTCTGAAAATGTGAAAGTATCGGTGGTTTCCGCCGGAAGAAAAGAGTTTGAAGGGATCTTATCGGGAACTACTATTTTAGGGCGGTCCAATATGGCTGTGATTACTGAAATGTCTCTGGAAGCTATGATTCAATCGGGAGATGATATTGTTACATCTGGAATAGGAGGCTTTTATCCACCGGATATTTATGTAGGGACAATTGAGACGGTGGGAGAAGATCCCGGTAAGTTAATGAAAACTGCAGTGGTAAAGCCTGTAGTTCAATTCATCGGAACTGAAAAATTCTTTATCGTCCTGCCAAAAAATATGGAGGACTTAACGTACTAATGCTTAAAAAATCAATTTTAATATTGCTGACAATTTTTCTGTTTTTTATTGAATCCGTGATCTTAAGTCGATTTCCATGGAACGGGGTGACAATGCCACTAGTGTTGACCTTTGGCTTAGCCGTATCAGTAGCTAGCGATGAGTGGGATACCATCATCATGGCTCTTTTGGTTGGGTTTTTAGTTGATATGTATTCCAATCACTTATTTGGTTTAAACATGTTAATTAATTTATATGTATTCTTAGGTTTAAACCAAGTCAAATCTTATTTACGCCAAGAAAAGAACTGGCTCATGGCTTTGATTATGGCAGCTGCTGCACTTCTTCGATGCCTTGTTCATTTTGGCGTAAATTACTTGACTGGATTACCGCAAGATGTTCGTGTGATTCCCGTTTTAACCTTGATGGTTTTAATTCTGGGCGTGCCCACTTTGTTTTTAACTCGGAAACTTTTTATCCGTCAACAAAAGAGAACAAGGCTTATTTAAAGACTGCGCAAGCAGTTTTTCTTTTACAAAACATTAGTCACTAGCAACGCTTTGTTTCATCAATGAACTTTGATCGTTGTAAAAGGAGGCTCCATGATCATTTCTATCGCCGCTCCAAAGGGAGGGGTAGGCTCTAGTACCTTTGCGCTCCTGCTAACTCAGGAACGAGCCAAGTTATCTAAAACTTTATTAGTTGACCTATCGTCTGATCCAGCTTTGGATCTTTATAGTGGAACGGCCCATATTGTTCCCCCTGAATTTAACGGAAACCTGAAGGAATGTTCTGTTGAGCTTCAAGGTATGGGAGATACTAATCTGGTCCGTGTCAGCCCAGATCAGTTAGCTTTATTGAATCTGACCGAGAAGGCTAATAAAAAAGATTTGGATATGGTTTTGGATGTGGGTAGACCCAATGAGCAAATCATTGGATTTTTAGCAAAAGAAAAGATTCCTTTAATTTTAGTTTTAACTCAAGACAATGCAGTGTTACGTGCGGGGGATGAATTATTGGGCCAGCTTCGACATGCCGGAGTTGAATCAGGTTTTATCATTTCAAAAAAAGAAGTTTTTGACCCTTCAGAACTAGCTGATTTAGATGAGATCTTTGACCTTATAGAAGAAGACTTTTATGGCAGCATTTCTTGGGACTCTGATTTGAGAATTCATATGAATCAAGGAAAACCAGAACAAGTATCACAAGAAATCAAGGAAGAAGTTCAAAAGATAAACCGAGAGTTAGATTCTGCCCTAATGCATAGTTTGGATGGCACTCACACCTTAAATCAAATAGAAGCATCAGAAGAAAAAGAAACCCTTGATGAAAAGGAAGTCTTTGGTGAAGAGGAAACTTTGGATGGAACCGAAGGGGTCAATAAGTCAGAGAATGTACTGTCAAAAATAAAAAAGTTTTTCCAAAACTTCGGGAAAGGAAACGAATAATTCATGAATCAATTAAAAAAAATGTTCCACTTCCGATGGAAGGATTTGTTGTACATTGACTACGTGCTACTTATATCAGTTATGGCAATGATAGCCTTTGGTATTTATAACATATTTATTTCAACTAGGGCCAAATATGGAACACATTATGCAAAAATGCAACTAATATTTTTGGCAGTCAGTTTGGTGATTGTCTTTATCATTATTGCTTTAGACTATAAAAGAGTGATTCCACTGATTCCATATTTTTACTGGTTTGTTAATCTACTGTTAATAGCTGTTCTTTTTACAGATTCACGATACGGCGCAACCGGATGGTTCCAATTAGGACCTATATCAGTGCAACCCTCTGAACTAGCTAAATTATCGATTCTTTTAATTACATCAAAGAACATGCAAGATATTCGCGGGAAAATTAATGAACCCAAAAACTTTTTTAAAGTTGTTGGCTATGCTCTTTTGCCAATGGTAATCATGATGTTGCAACCTGAGATGGGATTAACCATGGTATCCTTTTTTATTGTTTTATCCATCGTTTTTGTCATGGGACTAAAACTTCGCGTCATATTTGGTGGATTTGCACTATTGTTTTCAGCCATTGTAATAGCCTTATCTGGAAATATAATTCCTGCCTACTGGCGGAGCAGAATATATGCCTTTTTATCTTTATCCAATGATTCCTCTACGTATGACACCTTTCAGTTGGATACTGCCAGAATTTCAATCGGATCAGGTCAATTGTTTGGTGCAGAATCACCTGGTTATTACAACTGGATTCCAGTGAATTATACAGACTTTATATTTGCTGTACTAGGTGAGAATTTCGGTTTTGTAGGGGCAATGGGGCTACTATTTGCTTATGCCATCGTCCTCTGGCGTTTAATAGTGATTTCTCGAAAGACTCAAGATGAGTTCTCAAAATCCATTGCTGCTGGTGTATTTGGTCTCTTGCTATTTTCAGTGTTACAGAATATAGGAATGACCATTGGAATCATGCCAATTTCTGGAATTACCCTACCTTTTGTTTCATACGGGGGTTCCTCTCTTGTGACTAATATGATGGCAATTGGAATGGTGCTTAATGTAAACCGGCACCGAAGAAGCCCACGAGCTGCTTTACGCTAAATCAAGACAAAAAGGACTTCCTAACAAGGGAGTCCTTTTTAGTCAAATACATAAGAAGTTTTGAATGTTTATAGACATCTTGAAGTATAATAAGACATGGAAATAGACATGGAAGAATAGACAAGAGACGTTTAAACTTGTCTGTAAGAGCTTCTGAAAACTGTTTAAAACCTAGTATAAATTTTTCCTCTGTTTAGGACCTAAACTCTAGAAAAATATAAATTTAAAAGGAAATGTGTTTTGAAAAAAGAAAAGTTCGAAATTGATAAAAATCGTAAACTGGACGACGACGTTCTGTTTCGTGTAAACAATCCTTCCCAGTATACTGGAGGAGAATTAAATATGATTCGCAAGGATCCAACAAAGGTTGATGTTCACTTTGCCTTCTGCTTTCCCGACCTTTATAAGGTGGGTATGAGTCATTTGGGTTCTCGAATTTTATATCACACCATGAACGCTCGACCTGATACCTTCTGCGAACGCAGCTATTGTCCGGAACATGACTTGGAGTCGATTATGCGTGAAGAAGGAATTGCTTTAGCTTCATTAGAGACCGGGACTCCTTTAAGAGAGTTTGATATGCTGGGTTTTACCCTGCAGCATGAGCTGAGTTACACGAATATTTTAAACATGTTAGAACTTTCTGGGATTCCGCTCTTATCATCCCAGCGAGGGGAGGATGATCCCTTTGTGATGGCGGGAGGACCTTGCGCTGTGAACCCAGAACCCCTTCACCAGTTTATTGATTTTTTTGAAATTGGCGATGGGGAAGAGATGATGGATCAAATGTTAACGGTGTTTTCAGACTGTAAGCATCAAGGCTTAAGTAGACAGGAAACTTTAAAAGAAATATCAAAAGTTCCTGGAATTTATGTTCCCTCGTTTTATGAAGTTAGTTATCATGAAGATGGCCGCATTAAGGAGCGAATCAAGCTTTGGGAAGGCGCGCCTGATACAGTTCAACGGCAAATTGTGAAGGATTTTGATGGGGTTGCTTATCCTGATAAAATTATTGTCCCTTATAGTGAACAAACCCATGATCGTGTCATGGTAGAAACCTTTAGGGGGTGTACTAGAGGTTGTCGTTTTTGTATGGCTGGTATGATCTATCGTCCAGTCAGAGAAAAACGATCAGCAACTGTTTTAAAATTAGCCGATGATTTGATTAAAACCTCTGGCTATGATGAGATTTCTTTAACGAGTCTATCCACCTGTGACTATTCTGATATTGAATTCTTGGTGACTAGCTTGCTGGATAAATATCAGGATGAGAAAATATCGGTTAGCTTGCCCTCAATCAGAGTGGATGCTTTTGGGGTAGAGTTGAGTCATGCCATCCAGCGAGTACGAAAAACCGGCTTGACCTTTGCACCAGAGGCAGGATCACAAAGAATGCGCGATATCATCAATAAAAATGTAACAGAGCAAGATATTTTAACGGCCACTGGAAATGCCTTTGCCAAAGGCTGGTCAACGATTAAGCTTTACACCATGATTGGGTTACCCTATGAAACCCTTGAAGATACCATCGCCATAGCCGATTTAGCAGAAAATATTGCCCATCAATATTATCAGACACCAAAGGAAGAGCGGCAAAAAGGGTTACGAATAAATCTAGCAACTGGTATTTTAGTGCCAAAGCCTTTCACGCCTTTCCAATGGTCTGGCCAAGAACATCAAGAGACTGTTGTGGAAAAAATGCAAGCCATTAAGCATCATTTGAAATCAAGAGCAATTCAATATTCTTGGCATGATTTTGAAATCTCAAATTTAGAGGCTGTGATTTCCATGGGGGATCGAAGAGTTTCTGATTTAATTTTACGGGCCTTCCAATTGGGGGCTAAAATGGATGGCTGGACAGAATTCTTTGATTTTGAAATCTGGCACCAAGGGATTCTTGAAACTGAAATCGATGTTGAGTTTTATGCCCATCGAGAAAGAAGTTATGAAGAAAATTTGCCTTGGGATTTTATAGATATTGGGGTTAAAAAATCTTACTTAATAGCAGAGAACGAGCGAGCTAAACAAGCATTAACCACCCATGATTGTCGGGAGGGTTGTACGCAGTGTGGCATTATCGAGACTTACGGAAGGGGGACTTGTTTTAATGGCAGTTTACTTCATTCAGCACACAAAAGCTGATTCCATAAAATTCGTCGGGCATTTGGATCTTCAAAATGCCCTTCAGCGCAACTTAAGTCGGGCTGGTCTGAATGTTGCCTTCTCCAAAGGCTTTAACCCGCATATGCTGATGTCCTCGGCTCAGCCATTATCTGTGGGAATGTCCTCTGAGGCAGAATATCTTTATGTGGAGCTTCTGGATGCACCGCTGGAAAAAGACGTTCAAAAAAGCCTCAATGCTACAGCCCCTGACGGAATAAGGTATCTTAAAGTTCGTCAAATGGATCCAACCATTGGCAAACCTATGGCTTTACTAGACCTTGTTAAGACAAAAATCAGGTTTCCGTCTAGCCGTGAATTTGCGGAACATTTAGAAGCCTTTATGGCTGATGATTCCCCCATATTGGTAGAAGTAACCAATAAAAAAGGGGTATCGAAACAACGGGATCTGCGGCCTCTTATTCTTCCTGGAGCTGAGGTCTCACATAAAGAAGGATATACTGATTTAGTGTTAAAGACCATGGCTGGAAATCCTAACCATTTAAATTTAAACCATTTAATCGACTATTTAAAACAACATATGATAGGTCTTGAGAAAAATCGGTTTATTCATATTAAGCGACTGGAAATGTACCACCTAAAAGATGGGCAGTATGTTTCCTTGGGGGAAATTTAATGAAAGAACTGTTTATTGAGCGAGATGGTTTTCTACGCATCGCTCGCGTAGAAGATGGAGTTCTCAAGGCACTTAAAGTGATTAAGGATACAGATAAACCAGCCAAAGGCGATATTTATAGTGGAATTATTCGTAATGTATCAAAATCTCAAGGGGCGGCCTTCATTGATATTGGGACAGGTAAAAATGCCTATCTCCATATGAGAAAAACGAAAGAAAACCAGGCCTTGCATGTAGGAGATTCCATTGCCGTTGAAGTGTTGCGCGGTGAAACCGGTGGCAAAGGTGCTAAAGTAACCGATAGAATATCTTTAACAAATGGAAATTTAGTTGTTATGAAAGGGAAGGGGTATAGTTTTTCTAAACACACGAAACCTGCTGATTTTTATGCAATTCATGATAAAATTTCTCCTATTCCGGGGATGCGCCTGATGATTCGCAGTGAGAGCTTAAATCTTAGTCCTGAAAGATTTAAAAAGGAAATGGAACAGCTTGTCCAGAAATTCCAAGAAATTTGTCGAAAAGCGGATCAAAGGGTTAGCCCCAAACGTCTGTATCGTGACTTAGGCTATTTGGACGAACTGTTGGAAGACGTAAGCTCTGATGAAGCTTTATTGGTTCACAGCAATGATACGTTAATGAGCGAAGCTCTGCGGGAAAGAGGACAGACTCAGATTACAGATTATCCCCCTAGCTTTCACGTTTTTCATCGTCATGGCCTAGAAAGTACTGTGGAACGGTTGCGCAATAAGACCCTACAAATGCCTGGTGGGGGTAGCCTAGTTATTGAAGAAACAGAAGCTCTCATAGCGATTGATGTGAACAGCGGCTCTCACCGAGGACAAGGAAAAAAACTAAACAGCTTAGAGCTTAATAGGGTAGCTTTAAAACTCGCCTTGGAACAAATTGAATTACGTAACCTGGCTGGCATTATCATCATTGACTTCGTCACCATGGATGACCCAGAAGATGGAATAAAACTATTTCAAGAGGCAAAAAGCTTGACCCAAGGAAAGAAGCCTTTAACGAAAGTGTATCCCTTGACCGAGCTTGGACTCTTACAGATTGCCCGACGTCGACAAGGCGAAAGTGTTACCAGTCTTCTATTTGGTCGAGATAGCCGGCAAAAACTTCTCGTGTCAGCCACCTATCTTTATAAGTTGATTCGGATCCGCCTTGATGATGAAGTGTGGGACATGAACCGCTTTGAAGTTAGTTTAAATCCGATCTATCAACTAGAACAACAAGCCATAGAAAAACTCTTGTCCATAGATTACCCAGACCTAGAGATTCGAGTAGTTACACGATCTGAAGTGGACTTGGTAAAAGTAGTTCCCGTTTTACTCTAAAATGGAACGTCTCGAAGGTTAAAATCTAACAACTAACGAAAGAACCATTATTTATTACGATTAGAATCGTAGATAAAGCTGGTGGAGCCATAGCTGGATCTATCAAAAACCTGATAAAATACTCACTTTAAATTAAATCTTGATCCATCCTAGGATTAAATTAGACAAAAGATTTTTAAGTTTGTACAAACTTAAAGAATCCTCCGATACATATCTAAGATAATAAAATTAAGGAACAATCTGAAAAAGCAAACTCTCTAGTAATTCCAAGAGAGTTTGCTTTTTCAGAATAACATTTTTTAAAACTTCTGCAGATAGTTATTATTAAATCGCTAATTTGAAAACTTTGTGGTGACAACTTATAATCAGGTTAAAGGATTTCAAAGATTTAAAAACAGCGTGAAATTACTTTCTGGGAAAAATGCTTTAGAAAATATTGCCTTTGAGTTAAGGGATTTAGAAGCTAGTAGGCCATTGATTATAACCACAAAATCAATGATTAAGTATGGTCAGCTAAAGATTATTACCGATGCATTAAAACAATACAATATTGAAACAGGATCGATTTTTAAAGATATTCCTCAGGATTCTTCAGTGGCAACGGTCAATGAAATAGCCCAAGTGTATCGTGAAAACAATTGTGACAGTATTGTCGCTGTAGGTGGAGGTTCAGTGATTGATACGGCTAAAGGTGTCAATATGTTGGTATCTACTGATACAAAGGACTTAAAAGAACATATGGGGCTGGAAATATTAAGCGGACAATTAAAACCCTTGATCGTCATTCCAAGTACTTCAGGAACAGGCTCGGAATCTACACTGGTATCGGTTATTTCAGATATTAGCCGTAATGTAAAAATGGAATTTATATCCTACAATATATTGCCCGATGTAGCTATTTTAGATGTACGCATGACTCAATCTCTGCCAGCTAACTTAACTGCATCCACCGGTATTGATGCCCTAACCCATAGCGTGGAAGCAATTACAGGGTTTCAGCACAATCCTTTAAGCAGAACCTATGCCTTAACAGCGATTGAATTAATTGCAAATAATCTTAAGAAAGTTGTTGAGAATGGTAAAGACAAAGAGGGGCGACTGGCCTTGGCTAATGCATCTTTTATGGCAGGAGCTGCATTTTCTAACTCTATGGTAGGAATCGTCCATGCCATTGGTCATGCCTGTGGTTCAGTAAGTGGTGTCGCACATAGTGATGCAATGACAATTCTACTTCCCCATTGCATGGAGCTAAATCTTCCTTTATGCCAAGAAGGTTATTCTCGAATTCTATTAGCTTTCTCTGGACCGGAAGTCTATAGTCAGACCCCGAAAGCAAACAGGGCACAAAAATGTATTTATGATATTCGAAGTTATATTTTAGACTTAAATAAAATCTCTGGCTTACCAACGAAACTTCGAGATGTTGGCGTGAAAAAAGAAGATTTTGAGATAATCGCAAATACAGCAATTAATGATGGAGCAGCTATCGTTAACCCCATAGAGGTAACCTTTGATCGTGTAATGGGGATTCTAGAAAAAGCCTATTAAAAATTTTTGAAAAACTACCATCACATTTGGAAAAAAGTGAAAACTATGGATAGAGGAACCATTAAGGTACAATTAAGAAAAGAAATAGTAAAAAACCATTTAAGCTTAAATTGCAGAGCAAAGGAAGGAGACAATCAATGCAAGAAAAATACCCAATGACACTTGAAACCAAGAAAAAGCTTGAAGAAGAACTAGAACTTTTACAAAAAGAAAAACAAAAGGAAGTGAATGAGGAAGTAAAATATCGACGTAGCTTTTGTGATTTTTCTGAAGATAGTGCATTTAAAGAAGCTATCACAGAGCAAACGAAACTCAAAGAGCGAATTCGTTTTATTGAAGAAATGTTGGCCAATCCGGAGTTGATTGATTTGGAGGCTGAAAAATCTTCCGATGTTAAATTAGGAAGTCGAGTGACAATTAAAGAGATCCCAGATGGCAAAGAAGAAACTTATACCATCGTAGGAACCATTGGCGCCGATCCACACAATTATTTGATTTCTAATGATTCTCCCATTGGAAGAAGTTTAATGGGAAGTAAAAAAGGACAAGAAGTATTGATTACAACACCTCGTGGAACAATCAAAGTAAAAATTGTTGATGTTAACTAAATAACGCTAACCAAATATTCCATAAAATCGACGTAGAACGATCAAGCCAAAGACCATAGAAACAGGAGGGAAAATGTTTAAGATTAAAAATTTTGAAAACAATGACGATGTACGAATTCTTGAGGAGCGAGGACCGTTTAAGGTGGTTGAGTACAAAAGAGATTTAAGTGTCAACCACAGTTCGGCTCAAGAAGCTTATTATGCCTCTCAAATGAATGTGCGACGACGACAGTTAGTTTGTGATGTAGATCAATCCAACATTACAGTGCAAGCTGGTGCAATGCAATGGATGGCCGGTGATATGAAGGCAACCACAGGGGTGAAGGGCGTGGGTGATTTTATAGGCAAATCGATTCGTGGGAAGATGACAAATGAGTCAGCGATAAAGCCTGAATACACTGGATCTGGCCTGTTAGTTTTAGAGCCCACTTATAAGCATATTTTGTTAATTGATGTGGATGACTGGAATGGATCCATTGTCATTGAAGATGGTTTATTTTTGGCCTGTGATTCAGACTTAAAACACAAAGCCGTAATGCGCTCAAATATTTCCTCAGCAGCACTCGGTGGCGAAGGATTGTTTAATTTAGGACTTCACGGCGGTGGGGTTGTTGCATTAGAATCCTACGTCCCTCGCGAAGAGCTAATTGAAATTGAATTAACCAATGATGTACTAAAAATTGATGGCAATTTAGCAATTGCTTGGTCCGGAAGTTTAGAATTTAAGGTGGAGCGATCAGGTAAATCCTTAATTGGATCAGCTGCTTCAGGAGAAGGATTGGTTAATGTATACCGAGGAACCGGGCGAATCCTCATGGCACCTGTTCTTCGATAACATTCGAATCTATTTTTTAGTGAATTTAAGAAACGTGCCGTAGAGATAGGGCAGGCTATCTAAATGAACGGTTTAAAGACAAGGAGAAAAAATGAAATTTGGCATGAGAAAACCGAGTTTAAAAAAATCTTTGAGAGCTCGAACTACAGGAAAAGCAAAGCGTAAAGTTAAGAAAGCTATTGTGCCTGGTTATGGTAAAAAGGGTATGGGTTGGCTGAAAAACCCGAAGCGAGCTGCCAAAAACAAAATCTATAAGAAAACGACCTTTAGCTTTTGGAGCTTATTTAAATAATCATTCACAATGAGGTCTCGGAAGTGTATATACTCTTATTCAATCGTTTGGACTTTGGTGAGAAACATTCTAATTATGTTTTAATAAAAAGAGATAAAAAGAGGTGGCAGGTCTTATTTTAAAGAACTGCCACCTTTTTACAGAGGAAATATATTTTTTATCAATTTCATTTATCAATTTTCGTTGGTTGAAATCCAATGAAAGGGTTAAAACAAGTAAGATTAAGCTTATGCCATCACATCTTTTTTATTAAAGGCATAATAGGCGATAGCAATCATCAGCACCACATAAACTGCATTAACAGTGGCCGAGAAGGTAAGACTGATACCTTCGACTGGAGAAAAATTTCCAGG
>LSQX01245893.1_pt1 | contig 32330 bp, 28 predicted proteins | sample 654561 | NCBI WGS metagenome assembly LSQX01 (sample SAMN04489861, study PRJNA283612) | anaerobic digester metagenome | isolation source: 4 biogas reactors fed with cattle manure at either 37C or 55C with and... | place: Denmark: Kongens Lyngby | collected 2014 | reverse complement strand
TGTTCAATTTTCAATGTCCATGCCGAAACTCTCCGGCATATTTCCGCGCCTCAAGACGTTTATGTTTTTAAGCCGCGGACTTATATTATACCATGCCCACCGGGGCTCTGTCAACAAAAATCGACATGTTTTGAGCCTCCAATTCACCGGGCCGCATTCACCAAAATCATGTATTCATCGGCCTTTCGTGAGGCGGACACTTGTTTGGCACGAGGATAGCATTTTGCCAATCTCCCCATTTCCCATGCTCGGTCCATTCATCAATTCACCACGAGAATAGATGGAGGCAGCCAAACCTTCCTTGCGCTTCCGGTAAAACCGCTCGCTGGCGGTCACGCCAGTCACGGATTCTTAGTTTAGCACGGAGGCCATGCCCTGTCAATCGCCTCTTTTTCCCATGTTATCCTACTGTGCTATTACAGGTCCTGCAAGCGTCTTTCATCATACGCACTGCAACCCATGATGCGCCTGTTAGATTTATATAGTCCATTCGTCATGTATGATTCCTACGAGGTACCAGGTATCGCCGGCTTCTTCGAATACCAGCCTCAGGCTCCTCCAGTCCATCCCCTCGTACTTGGGATCAATTCCCGGGAAATGGTACTCCACTATTATTGAGTCTTCGTAAAACTCGAAACTGTTGTTGATGGAGTTCCCCTGTCCCAGGATCTTGTTATATCCTGTTTGTTCAGCCTCCAAAAAGTCGGCGTCATAGACAAACCTGGAGAAGTAATCCCGGAAGCTTAGCTCTATGGGATCTCCAATGCCGTCATAGTTTCCCCACATATATATCCGGGAATCTGAAGCCATACTTTTGATCTCATCCGCAGAGAACACAAGATCTCTTTCTGCATCCACATAGCCATAGGGAGTAAACCGGACGCCTTTTTCAGGATGGACTGCCCCTGACAGCTTCCCAAAATCGTTATTGCTGATGGCGGTCAATACCTCAATAGCCCTTTCCTCTATTATGCCTTTTATGTATTCTTCGTCCCCTGCCCGAATCCTGTCCCAGTCAATTTCCGGATCATTGCTGTCCTGTTCGGATTCATTGCCGGGATCGGCAGCATAACCTTTGGGTTCAGAGGTGTTTTCGGCTGTTGGAACTGGTGTATCTTTACCGCCGTCTATTGCAGTCAGGCTGCACGATGCCAGAACAACAGATATCATAAGCCACAGCAAAAAAAGAAAACCCTTTTTCATAGATGTCCCTCTTACAGATGCATCAATTCCAATAATATTATCAGGTTTTTGTTTCTTATCTGTACCAAAGTTGTATCAATACTGTAACATTTTCTGGGCGCTTTAGCAATCATGACGCCGCCATACCGCCGCCTGGAATGGTAATACCATGTAGTTACCATGAAAAAAGGTCTTACATTGCTTGAGCGTAAGACCTTAACAAGACCTTTCATCTTTTTGAAAGCACCTTCTCTTCGTATTTCCTGACATCCAGCATCCAATCGGAGCCTGCAGGGACCTGCATCTCCAGACAGTATTTGTCCCATACCGCGCCGAAAGGAAGGGTTTTAAACTCCTCCATAAGAGCCAGCCTGTTCCCATAGTTGCCCCGTTTCTCCTCTAACAGCAAGAGTTCTGTAGGTTCAAGAAGGGCAATCAATATGGCTTTTAGGACACCCTGCCAGCAATGGAGGGAGATTTGAAGCTTCTGGAGTCTCTTAATGACAGCGTCGGTGTCAACACCATAGGCCGCATAGGCTTTCCTGGCAAACTCGTACCCCTTTTCAACCAAATCCCTGTCATGTCTTCTCATAGCTTGGAACCCTGTTTTATTTGCTGATTATTGGGATCCCAGGGGTATATAGTTTTCCCGTTATCGTTATCTTTAGCGGACCACCCGGGCACCGCCTCCGGCCATGATCTTCTCCACTTCCTTTAGGCTTGCCATGGATGTATCCCCCGGCGTTGTCATGGCCAGCGCGCCATGGGCTGCTCCGTACTCAACAGCCTTCTGGGGATCTCCCGTGGTCATGAGGCCATATATCAGCCCGGAGGCGAAGCTGTCACCTCCTCCTACCCGGTCCAGGATTTCAAGGTCTTTGTAGTCCCTGGCCTTGAAGATCTCTCCGCCCACGCAACACATGGCGCTCCAGTCGTTCACTGTAGCAGTTATAACAGTTCTTAGAGTGGTGGCCACAACTTTGAAATTAGGATAGGTTTTCACAGCTTCGCCAATCATCTTCCTGTACCCGTCCAGGTTCAGCTCTTTTAGATCCTCCGGATTGCCTTCCACCTCAAACCCGAGACAGGTGGTGAAGTCTTCTTCATTTCCGATCATCACATCTATGTACTTTGCTATCTCCCTGTTTACCTCACGGGCTTTTTCAATACCGCCAATACCATTCCATAGGGACGGCCTGTAGTTCAGGTCATAGGATACAATGGTTCCATATTTCTTAGCCGTTTGAACGGCTTCCAGTACCACTTCGGGAGTGGTTTCAGAAAGCGCGGCAAAGATACCGCCGGTATGGAACCAGCGTGAGCCATACTTACCGAAAATGGTTTCCCAGTCTATATCGCCTTTCTTAAGCTGTGATGCGGCAGTATTGGCCCGGTCTGAAACTCCCAGGGCGCCGCGGATTCCATACCCTCTTTCAGTGAAGTTCAGTCCGTTTCTCGCACTGCGCCCGATGCCATCGTAGGGCACCCACTTGATAAAACGCGTGTCCACACCACCCTGCATGATGAAGTCTTCGATCAGCCTTCCGACCTCGTTATCCGCAAAGGCGGTAACGACTGCTACATCCATTCCGAAGCATTTTTTCAGACCTCGGGTAACATTGTATTCCCCGCCGCCTTCCCAGACCCTGAAGCTCCGGGCGTTCTTGATCCTTCCTTCGCCGGGATCAAACCTTAGCATGATTTCACCGAGGGATATACAGTCATAAAAGCACTCTTCCTTCTTCTTTACATTTAAAACACTCATGGCGGATTCTCCTTTTCCTGATACCTTCTCAGCCTCACAGGTTGTTCTGCTGCCTGCCCTGTAAGGCCGAAGCCATACCGGCTGCCTTCCGGCGCAGCCGGATAATATATGTAAAAAGGCAAAAGCAGGCCGCTTTCAAGCCTGTCCCCTGGCCTCCCTTATTCTCTCGATGAAGAGCCTGGCGGTTTCGGTTACCTTGTCATAATCCCCGGTCCTGGCGCCTGCGGTAAGGCTGCTTCCGACACCCAAAGCCACCGCGCCCGCCTTGATCCACTCGGCGGCATTCTCCACCGTCACACCGCCGGTGGGCATGAGTTCTGCCTGGGGCAGGGGTCCCCTGATGGCTTTAATGATGCGCGGGCCAAAAAGTTCTCCGGGGAAGACCTTTACGATATCGGCACCGGCCTCCATGCATTCAATAACTTCCCGTAAGGTCATGGCTCCCGGCATGCAGGCAACGCGGTATCGGTTGCACAGCCTGACGGTTTCCGGGTTAAGGCTCGGGCTTACCACATACTGCGCACCCGACAGGATGGCTATGCGGGCCGTTTCCGGATCAAGCACGGTTCCCGCGCCAAGAATGATATCATCCTCACTGAATCTTTTAGCCAATGCCTCGATCACCCTGTGGGCTCCCGGTACGGTAAATGTAATCTCTATGGCCGCAACCCCGCCCTTCATGCATGCCTCTGTTATTTTCAGGGCCTTTTCTTCGCTCTCCGCTCGCACTACAACCACCAGTCCGATATCCTTGATGCGGGTAATGATCTGTTCCTTTTTCATGACCTTCACCTCGTTGATATATTAATATATCACCATTATTATACATTCAATTATTGCGGCAGTAAATGACCGGAAGCCTTATTACAACAAAAAGGTTCTATAATAAATGTTGGGGTGCTGAAGAAAACAACTTCGGTGCTCCAACATTTTTTGCAAATAAAGAGAGCATGGAGTTGAAATCTCAAGTAAAATGGAGTTGCCAAACCAACCATTCGAAAGGAGATTCAACCATGCTCTATAAAGATTATACGCAGGAACTGATAGGATTTAAAGATGCAACAGTAACTTTTGTAGAGAGGAAGGATAATTCTCTGCACATCCATATGATAATGAAGCGAAAAGTCCATAAGTGCCCCCGCTGTGGCAATGATACAGACAAGATACATGATTACAGGATTCAACGAATTAAGGATATATCTTCATTCGGTAACTACACTATAATACATCTGAGGGAAAGACGCTATGTATGTCCTTTATGCAATAAAAGGTTTTACGAGGAAACACTTTTTCTCCCCAGATACCAGCGTATTACAAGCCGTCTGATTGCCTTTATTATTAACTCCTTCAGGGAGATTACTTCTATTAAGAATCTATCGAATATGGCAAATGTTTCGCCAACTACAGCGATAAGGATATTTGATCACATAAAATATTCCAACAAGTCCTTGCCCCATGTAATATCGATGGACGAATTCAGAGGCAACGCGGGGGAAGAGAAATTTCAATGTATACTTACAGATCCGGAGAACAAAAAGGTTCTGGATATTCTTCCAAACAGGAAGGGCGAAGACTTGTACAGATACTTTTCAAAGTTTAAAGACCGGCATAGTGTAAAGTATGTAGTTATTGATATGAGCGGTCCTTATCGCAGCCTGATCAAAACAGTATTCCCAAGGGCACAGATTATTGCTGATAAATATCATGTTGTCAGGCAGGTAGCCTGGGCATTTGAAAACGTTAGAAAAGCAGAACAGAAGAAGTTTTATGAGCAACGCAGGAAATATTTCAAAAGGAGCCGGAAACTATTGCTAAAACGCCCTGATAAGCTGACTGCCATAGAAGCTGAAGAAGTGGAAGCCATGCTAAAGATTTCTGAACGCTTAAGGCAGGCTTATGTATTAAAGAACGAATTCTACAAAGTGATGGACTCTAAAAACAGTTTGAGGCTAAAAAGCAACTGGCCAGATGGTACATGTTATTCTACGGTTACAATCTCCCTGAATTCCATGACTGTTTCAGGGCCTTTACAAACTGGCAAAGAGAGATACTAAACTCCTTCGATGTTCCTTACACCAACGGTTATACAGAGGGAGTCAACAACAAGATTAAAGTGATCAAACGGAATGCTTATGGGATAAGAAACTTTGAAAGGTTCAGAAACAGGATACTGCATGTTATGGCATAAACCCGCACATTATTACTTGAACTTAACCGTGCCAATAGTTGTACAGAAAAAACCGTAAGCTAGGTTTAGGCTACTTGAGCCATGTGCATTTGAGAGATTTAGAGAAGGATACTATATGGTAGGACCTTAATCCATACATAAAAAGGCAGACGACCAAAGATGATCATCTGCCAACTATGCATATGCTACTTCACTTTACTTGGTTCAACCCCAACATTTGACGTAGAGCCAACAAAATACCATGGCAGATCATAATGATTGCCATGGCTTTTTCAGAAGTTGTTTTCCAGGTCTGTATAAATCTCACTTGCCGTTGGCTGCCGTATCCCCCTCAAGAACCGAACTGAGGACTTTGGTAAACTCCTTTGGATGGAACAATTCTTCCCTGACAAGAATAGCTGCGCCAATTACACCGCAATTCTCCCCCAATCGTGAGCGCTGAATCTGTAAATCCTTTGTCGCGAGTGAGCCGCAGCTGCCGTATATTTTCTTCCTTATCGGATTAATGATTACATCTCCGAAGTTTGAAATACCGCCGCCAAATACTATTTTCGAAGGATTAAAGAATGTTACGAGATTTGATACAACATCACCTATGTACCCGCCTACAGTGCGAATGAGTTCTATGCAGGATATATCACCGCTCGTAACAGCGGCATTCACAGATTTGCAGGTTATTTCCTCGCCCTGGCTTAAAAGTTTCTCAAGATAAGGAGATTCCTTATTTCTTGCCAGCTCGTATGCCCGTTCCTGTATTGCGGCAGCCCCTGCCAGTTTCTCCAGGCAGCCTATATTCCCGCAGTAACAGGTATGTGTGAAACCATCAACTTTCATGTGCCCGATATCGCCGGCACATCCGTTTGAACCCCTGTATATGTTTCCATTGCTGATAATCCCACAACCGATACCAGTACCAAGCTTAATGAACAGGAAGTTCAGGTCATCGCGGGCATCTCCCCTCCAAAGCTCCGCAATGGCCATGATGTTAACATCATTATCCACATAGGCGCGTACGCCAAAGGCTTTTTCCAGGTATTCCTTAACCGAATAGCCGTCCCAGGAAAGCATGACCGGGGGAGAAACAGGGCGTCCGGTTGAAAATTCCAGCGGCGCAGGAACTCCCATTCCTACTCCCAAAAGCCTGCGCTTCGGAACATTAAGCTCTTCAAGCAGATCATTTGCCATACTCACAGCTTTTTGAAGTATCGCTTCCGGGCCTTCATTTACATTGATGTTTTCAATGCATTTCACAGCCAAAGGCTCGCCCATTATGTTGCATATGCCAACATGAAGGCTGGTAATCCCCAAATCTATAGCCACTACCACACCGCAATCCTTGTTGAGTTTCAGGTACTGGGAGGTTCGGCCGCCATTGGATTTATCCGGAAGCGATATCTGGGTAATAAACCCCGAAGACAGCAATGTATCCACATGCTGGGTGATGGTTGATTTGCTGAACCCGGTGAATCTTGCCAGCTCGGCCCTGGTAATGCCTTCGTCCGACCGGACAATAACATTGCAGATCTTGGCAACTGTTGATACTGCGGCTATGTTTGAATATGCCTCCAACCTTTCCATATTATAAACACCTTCATTGATATTTAGTTAACCGTTGAATGCTAAAATATAATTTAGCATATATAATATAATTCATCCAGTAAATATTGTTATTTTGCAAGTTTAATGCCTCAGCTTAACATACGTGCCATTCTCGTCATCTGTCCCACATTACCAGCAATAACCCGACCAGGCAGATCAAACGGCCGATAATCCCCCTCCCGGTGATTGTTTCTTTAAATAAAACAATAGATATAGGAACAAGAAGAAGCATAATGCCTACTGTGTTTACCAGGAATAAGCTGGAAACCTGTCCTCCATTCCGGTAGGCAAGCATATTTCCAACTTCTATACCAACAAGCACAATGCCAAGAGCAACATTATACCAGCTTATCTCCCTGATGGAATGCGATATTTCTTCTTTCCCCGTAAATACTGCCGCAAGTATTGTGCATAACAATGCCGCTGTAAAATATGTTACAGACAAAGCTACAAACGGATCAATCCTTTGGGGAACAGATTTCTGGATGGCACTGTACGCACAACTGCATACTATCACCAAGCCTATCATTAAGTACATCATATGTTAAATACACCGGGCCAGCATCCCGTTACAGTTCTACCCAGGCATGGCTGCGGGCGCTTTGCAGAATCGCTTCACTGAGCGCAACAATATGGCAGCCGTCTTTAAAAGTCGGGAAAGGCGCTGCTATGCCCTTAATGTGGTTTTCCTCCTGTATGTATTCGTATACTTGCTTAAAAAGTTGTTTTTGCGTATCAGGAAAGCCCTCGGTATGACCTCCGGGGAATGATATGAATTGCGCTGCCCCTTCATCAACCAGGGAAGGATCTTTTATCAGCAGCTGGTTGAAGCTGTCCCGTTTTCCTATCCACATTTCATTGGGATTTTCAGAGTTCCAGCTCAATGCCTTCTTTTCACCATCGACTTCGAATTCCAGGTAATTCTTGCGTCCGGCAGATGCCTGGCTGATAGTCAGGGTTCCGGGTACATCGTTTTCAAACCGGATAAGCAGCGCTGCATAATCTTCAGTATCTATTTCCACATTTTCATATTCCTGATCTTCACTTGCTTTTTGGAATGTCTTGCCGCTTGCCTTTGGCTTTTTACGAACAGGATGGAATGTCCTGATATCCGCGCAAACTGCCGCAACCCTCTGTCCCAGGATATACTCAGCCATATCCAGCCAATGGGAGCCAATATCCGATATAGCCCTGGTTGGTCCGCTGATACTGCTGTCAACGCGCCAGGAATAATCTGTATCAAATAGCAGCCAATCCTGCAGATATCTCCCGTGATACGAGAATATCCTCCCAAGACTGTTGCCTTGCACCATCTTCCTGGCTTGCTGCACCAGCGGATAATACCTTAAGTTGAATGATACTGCTGTCACACAATTGCTGTTCCCGGCTATTTCAAGGAGAGCCTTGGCTTCCTTGGTATTGAGAACCAGGGGTTTTTCACACACAACATGCTTTCCACTGCGGATTGCCAGTTCGGCAACAGGATAATGCAGGTTATTAGGCGTAGCGATGTGTACAACATCAATATCCGGATTCTTGATCAAATCCTCATATCTTTCATAGGTCAGGGGTATGTCCCATCGCCGGGCGATCTTTTTCGCCAGGTCCAGGTTGATGTCTGCCACAGCTATTACGTCGCAGATTCCAATTCTGCGCAGAGCCTCAATATGAGCCGCGCCAATAAAACCGGTTCCAATAATGCCTGTTTTAACTCTTTGCTTTTTCATGCCGATCACCTTTTCACCATGTATTTTTGTGTTATATGTTTTCATACCTGACCATGGCCGCACGGCACAAGTCGGCAGCCGGTTGCGCTTCCATATTCCACAGTTCTTCATTCAATAATTCAAGACACAGGTATCCGTTGTATCCCCGCCTTTTCAACAGTACCACAATGTCATCCAGCGGCAAACAGCCCTTGCCCGGAAGCAATCTGTCACCGTCAAACAATGTACCAGCGGGTTTGTTTGCAGCATCACAGAAATGGACGTTCAGGAGTTTTCTCATGTCAATATCTTCCAGGATTTCAAGCCCGTCGCCGCCATTATGCATATGGAACAGGTCCAGAAAATAACCTATATTCGGATGGTCAGCCCTTAATACAAGCTCCACGGTTTCCCTGAGATGATCCAGGACAAAGGGCCCTACAGGCTCAGGCAGATACATAAACTCAAGGCCTAATTTCATGTTGTATTTTGCGGCTATATCCCCTGCCCTCCTGAGATTATCCACGGCCTGGCGTTCCCAGTTGTCATAAACATAACCCTTTGGATCCGCACCGACACCTATCAGGCCGCAGCCCATTTTTGAGCTTATCTGTATTTGCTCTTCAAGCTTGTTTTGATATTTACTCCACGTTTCCCCGGAAGCCAGAAGCAGCCCTGCGGTTTCGGGCGCAAGCCCTATTGCAGAAACAGCCCTAAGCCCTGATTTGTCAAAGAGTTCCCGCATTTCATCCAGGGTATGCTGCTTCAAATAGGCATAGACCTTATCAAAGGTCAGTTCCACATTCTTCAGTCCAGCACGGCTGAAAGTCATGGCATCTGTTTCCATATCCTTTGGATACGTTGTTATTTGGCTGATTGAAACTTTCATACACTCAACTCCCTTTTTCCTTATTCTGTTTTATCGCCATAAAGATAACATGCAACGCTGTGTTCATCGCTTACCTGTGTATAACCAGGCTGGCGGCGGAAGCAGATGTCTGCCGCTTTGGGACATCGATCACAAAAGCAGCATGCTTCCTCGCTTTCTATCCGTCTCGTGTCCTGTATGTCAATTGGGGATTCCCAACGTTCTTCCGGTGATGGCAGTGGAATACACTGAATTAGCAATTGCGTATATGGATGTGCCGGAGACTGTATAACTTCTATCGCCGGCCCTTTCTCCACAATATGTCCCTTGTACATGACAATGATGTCATCGCTGATCTGCAATGCGGTAGAAAGGTCATGGGTTATGTAAAGCTGCGATATCCTGTTTTGGGTTTTAATCTTTTCCATAACGTCCAGGACAGTCACCCTCAATGATGCATCAATCATTGAAACAGGTTCATCCGCAATCAGCAGCTTTGGTTTCAGAAGAAGGCATCTGGCAATCATGATGCGCTGCTGCTGCCCTCCTGAAAGCTGGTGGGAGTACTTTCCCAAAACATCGCCAGGGTTCAGCCTGACCATTTCCAATGCCTGTTCGATAAGCGGAAGTGCTTTTTTCCTGGATGGCGCCACATGAAAATGGCTGACTAGCATGTGAAAAACATGATCCACTTTGTAAAAGGGGTTAAAAGTATCAAACGGATTCTGGAAGATAGCCTGCACCTTTTGACGATATTGCTTGTGCTGCTGCCTGTTCTGACGATTAATGTCCTTTCCCTCAAAAAGGACCTGTCCGGAAGTAGGTTTCAGGAACCCCAAGATATGATTTGCAAGCGTACTCTTTCCACTGCCGCTTTCACCAACTACGGCCAATGTTTTGGGATTATCTCTCTCCATTGCTAATGAGACATCCTTCAGTGCTACCGTCTTTTTTCTTTTACTAGTAAAGATCCTGGTAAGATTCTTAACCTCCAGCAAGTACTCCGACATGTCCGTTCCTCCCACAATTATTTGAACTCAGCGACGAAATGACCTTTCTCGGCCTCTATGAGAGGCCTGGGCGTTTTAAAGCGTTCAAGCTCCTCGGGACTTAACTCGTCACTGGCCAAATCATGTATGTTCTCTTTTTGCCTGATCGATGGTATGGAGCGTATTAATCGCTGGGTATAGGGATGTATGGGGTTTCTGAAGATATCTTTAACTTCACCGATCTCCACAAAATACCCGGCAAACATGACACCCATGCGATCTGCTATCTGCGCCTGCAAAGCCATATCATGGCCAATAAGTATCATTGAAGCGCTGGTACTCTTTCGTACCTTTGACAGGATTTCAAGGACTGTTCGCTGTGATATAACATCAAGAGCACTTGTCGGCTCATCGGCAATAATAAGCTTCGGGTTAAGCAAGGTACTCATTGCGATGCATACACGCTGTTTCATTCCACCAGAAAGCTCATGGGCATACTGGTCTGCCACGCTCGTTTCCAGATGAACGCGCTTCAACGCTTCATATGTACGTCTTTCCAGCTCTGCTTTGCTCTTCTTCCCTTCATGGTCGGTAATGGTCTCATAAAAATGCGCCCTGATGCGTTTTACCGGGTTCAAAGTATTCATCGCGCTTTGCGGGATATAGGATATTCCCTCCCAGCGAACTCGCCTGAGCTCCTCTTCCTTTATTCCGCTTAGCTCCCTGTCATCAAACAGGATACTGTCAACCTCCACCTGCGCAGATGTTGGAAGAAGCTTAAGCAGACCCATGCATAACGTGGACTTGCCCGAGCCTGATTCTCCGACAATACCGAAAACCTCGTCCTTTTTCACAGAGAAGTTCACACCTGACACGGCAGGGAACCAGCCTCTTGAGGTCTGATATTTTACTGATATATTTCTAACGCTTAAAATCGAATCCATCTTAAGCCTCCATATGTTTCATTTATAGACGGTTGAATTTCGGATTTCCGATTTCATCAAGTGAAAGGCTGATCAAAAACAGTGCAATAAATATCAGCACTATCACTATTACCGGGGGAAGCCACCACCACCAGATGCCGCGCCACATAGCGGAGTAATAATTGGCATAATAGATGGTCATCCCCAGGGAGAGCGTCTGCTGAGATCCCAAACCCAATACCTCCAAGCCTATGGATGAGAGGATTGCGGTAGACACACCATTGACAAACGCAGCTGCCAAAAACGGTATCAGATTCGGCAGTATCTCCGTGAAAATTATCTTGATACTGCCCATATCGGATAATTTTGCCAGACGAATATAATTGCGCTCTTTCATCGAAAGCATTTGTGAACGGATAATACGCGTCGGCTGCATCCATGCGGTCAATGCCACTATGATTCCCATACCTTCTATAGACATTGTTTTTGTAGCTGCGGCAATCAATATCAGGATTGCAAGGGGCGGTATGGTAATAAATGAGTCAACAATTGCACTGATGGTCTTATCAATGAATCCTCCGAAATAACCGGAAATCATGCCCAGAATGGCCCCCACAGCAAGTCCGATGGCGCCGGCAATAAGGCCGATCTTGAGCGTTGCGCCCGTACCCAGGATCAGTATGGTCAGCATATCACGTCCTTCGCTCTGGGTCCCGAGAGGATATTCAGCGCCAGGAGGGATATTTATCCTGGAGGACGAAATCTGGGTCAGTTCAAGGTCTAAAAACGGTCTGCCCAATGTCGGCGGAATGACCAGAATCAGCAGCAGAATAATTCCAGGCAGGAGAGTAGGCATGCGTTTATTTATCTTACGTATCTGAGATAATGCGCTCAAAATGCAACTCCTCCTCTACTCATACTTAATGGTGGGATCCAGTTTGGGAAGTATAAGATCCACAATCAGCATTGTAAGGGCGACCGAAACAACTATAAACATAACAACACCCTGGATAACAAAATAATCTGCCGTACGCAACGCGTTATAAAGAACCATTCCGACTCCAGGGTAATTGAATACAATCTCAACCAATATCGAACCGGATATGATCTTTCCAATATCAATTCCAAAAGCGGTAATCTGGGGGAGCAGGGAATTCCGAACAGCATAACTGAAGAAGATCCTGCCTGGCTTAAGGCCGCGGGCCTGCGCGTACATAAGATAATCCTCACCCAAGACGGTTGCCATGATTCCACGCATGCTCAATGCCCAAAAACCTATAAGAGACAATACTACGGAAAGTATGGGAAGCACCGCGTGTGATACGGTATCCCAGATTGCCTTGAACGAAAAACCTCCGGCGCTGCCGGCTGTTGAAACGCCCCCGATCGGGAAAATCGGCAGAAGTATTGCAAACAGGTAAAGGAGAATCAAGGCCAATATGTAATATGGAATTGTGGAGAATGGCATCATGAAATATACTACACCCTTAACAAGCTTAGGGCTTTTCTTCCACACACACAGCGCTCCCAGCAGGTTTCCCACTACGAAGGCAATCACGTTTGCAATGATCATAATGATTACCGTATACGGGATTGCTCTAATAATAACGTCAGTTACTTTTCCCGGAAAGTAGGAAATGGAATAGCCCAGATCCCCGTGTAAAATAACATTTTTCAGGTACTTGAAGTATTGCACGGGCAACGGATCATTCATGCCGAACTGCTCTGTGTACTTCTGGACGATTGCATCGCTGTCTACAACTGTAATGCCTTTGCTCACCATTTTGCCGACCAAAGCAGCCACAGGATTCTGTGGGGTTAGTCGTGGAATGAAAAAATTTATTGTAACAGCCAGGATTATGGTCACTATAAATACGAGAATCCGTTTTGATAAGTACTTAATACTCATTTGAGATTCCGTTCCTTCCTCAATTGCTGCGAATATGGATTTTCTGCGCGGAAGCCGTTTTCATACATGGCTTCCGCGCAGAAGGCGGGCTAACGGTTTATTTGGCTGGTTCAATATTATGGAGCAGGATATTACCGGTTACCCACCAGTGCCCCGGATGTATGTAGTTGTTATTTGCATCGGGCCAATTGGTCCAGTAAGTGGAATTGAATGGCGTAAGCAGATATGCCTGAACAAGTCCGATACACGGCAGATCGCGCAGCCAGATCTCAAATGCCTGGTCGGCAAGCTCCATGAACCTGGGATCGGACGGTGCCAGGACGGACATTTGTTCCACTAACGCATCAAATTCGCTGTTTCTGTAACGGCTCGGCTTTGATGATAACTCACCGACGGGTTTATACCATTTACTGTGGAAAGCATCAAGCATACTGTATGGATCAGACACACTGGACAGTTGGTCAGACAGCCATACTACTGCCGAACCGGACTGGGTTTCATTGTAGTACATTGCACTCTCAAGAGCCTGGAAGTCTACGTCAAAGCCTGCCTGACGCAATTGTTGCACCAGGATCGGGCCGACCTTTACCTTGTCTGATTCTCCTGATCTGGCTATGATGGTAAAGGTAATCCGGTTGCCGCCGGAATCTCTCCAGAGTCCCTCGGAATCCAGGGTAAATCCCTTTGACGTCATGATATCCTTGCACTTCTGGACATCATATGACTTGATGTCATACTTTTCAAACAGGTCCTCATTCCTGTCCAGGAATGCTTTCAAAGGCGGATATGTCGGATACATGGTATAGGACGGTTCTGTCATTCCTTCGTAAGCAATGGCAACGATTTCATCCCGGTTAATTGCATGGTTTATTGCATGTCTTACGTCAGGATCATTGAATGGGAACACATCACAGTTAAAGTACAGGCCCCTGGCGCCTGGATCAAGGTAAGCATAAGGCAGATCTTCATACCATGAAACGATGTTATTGTTCTTTGCCTTTGCAGTTTCATAGTTGCTGCGTCCGAGTGTCCAGGCCGCGTCAATTTCATTGCTGACCAACTTGGCTGCACGCAGTTCTTCGGAACCAACCGTCAGCCAAATGGCACGCTCCGGTTTCGGCATATCCATAAAGCCTGTTTCGGCGCCCCACCATGTATCACACCGGTCGTAAACCTGTTCGGTTTCTGTGGAACGAACCAGCTTGTAAGGACCGGTCCCGACAGGATACCCCTTTGCAAGGTCATAGTTGCTGAAAGTTACCGGATCCACATCTTTCCATATGTGCTCAGGCGCAATCAGCAATGTATCCCATACCTTTACCGAGAAGTAGTCCATTACGAATGAGGGGTAGCTCTGTGTCAATGTGAACTCAACCTCATGATCGTTATTTGCCACAACATCCTGGACATAAGTATTCATGTCGGTTGAATAACGCAGTTCAGGATGGCTCTTTATCATATTGATGGTAAATACCACGTCGTCGGCCGTAAATGGTTCGCCATCCTGCCATTTGACGCCTTCACGAATGAAGATCTTAACCTTTGTAAAATCATCGTTGAATTCATAGCCCTTTGCCTGCCAGGGCATGATCTCGCCGGTTTCGTAGTTGTAATAGAAGAGAGACTCCTGGTTTGCCTGCCACATACCCCAGTCCAGGTACTGGTTGTCGGTGTACTGGTTCTGGTTGTCCGGCAGTGGGACACGACCCTCGATGTTTTCAAAAACTACTGTTTTTTCTCTGGGTACATCCTTAATCTGGTCCCCGCCTGTGCTGCCTGTTTGCGAAGATCCAGATGTCCCCGGTGAAGCAGACGCAGTAGAACCCGGCTGGCTGCTGCCGCCGCAGGCGCCGAACAGCATTGCGGCCAGCAGAATCATTGAGATTACGCAATAGATCCTCTTTTTCATTGTTTGACCTCCTATTCTGTTTAAATGAATAATGATACCATCCTGCAAAGACCTGTTATAAATACACCGGCTTACTGGTTGTGAGGTGTCCCTCTCCTGCTATTCCGGATGCGGTGTTGTGATCCGGCAGCAGGAGAGGGCAAATGGTAGGTAAAGGCTTAAAGAACATTTATTTGGGAATAAGAACGGATAATGTGTTGTAACCCAGGATCAGGCCGCTTTCCTCTGTGCTGTAATTGTTGATAATATCGCTTTCTTCATTAATCTCAACACCGAGATTGGCTGCTTTGGCGAAAACGGGATCTTCGTGTTCAATATCGATGTTGCCGGTATACCCGACATCAAGAAGGGCAGTAATGAAGCGATGCCAGTTTACCTCACCCCAGCCTGGAGCACGTCCGCGCCACCAGCCATGACCGAAGTCATCAACCTTGTCAAACAAGATACCGTAAATACCGCATCTTGCGAGGACGTCCCTCCTGATTTCCATATCCTTTGCATGGGTATGGAATATCTTATGTCCAAAATCGTATATTGCCTTAATATAGTCGATACCCTGCCATACCATATGGGCCGGATCAAGCTCCAGACCTAAGTTATCAGCCGGAACTGCTTCAAACATGGCTTTCCATATTTCAGGCGAATAAGCGATATTCTCGCCCTTAAGAGTCCTGTGATCCATCATCGGGCAGTTCTCGATGGCGATTCTGACATTGCGCTTTGCGGCTTCATCGCAGAATCTTGTAAAGACTTCCCTGAATTCAGGCAGATTGTCTTCCACTGTTTTATCCGGATCGCGGCCTGCAAATGTTGCAACCGTCGAAACGCCCATACGTTTTGCAAGATCGAGCACCTTGATAAAGTAGCGCCTCGCTTCTTCAGCAGCCTTCCTGTCCGGTGACAGGTAATTCGGATAATAACCCAAGGCTGAAATCTCAATGTCTTTTGATTCCAGGTCCTTGAGTATGGCCGTAATCTGTTTGTCCGTTATGGTATCCGCATTGAGTGTAGATGCCGGCCATGCAGACAGTTCCATGCTTCCGAAGCCTACCCTGTGTGCAAATTCTGCCGTCCTTTCCGTATAGTTCGCATAAAACCCTAACCTCATTTGAATCCCCCTTATTTTGAGTATTTGACGAGTTGTCTGTTGAGTAATTTTGCTGAATCTTTATATTCTATTTTAGAACTTTATAGTTCATTTTGTCAACTGCAAAATTTATATTTTGTTCGAAATGTGAATTTGTAAGTTCGAATAATAATTATACATTGTCCACAAAATACATGAATCCTACCCCTGTATGATTTCTGCAAAGGTTTGAGAAGCGCTGAAAAAAGCCATGGCAGATCATAAAGACCTGCCATGGCTTTTTCCATACTATTAAGTTGACAATCCGTAAAGAGCACTTCTATCAGCCAGGCGCCAGACCTGGCTGACTCGTCAAACCCTTTACATCACCTATCATGTCCCGATTTGAGCTTTATATGCATCCATTTCTAAAATTTCATCATACACCAAATACAAGGTGGCACTTTTCCCGGATGTCCATTTCCTCAAAGTACCTGTTCTCCCTTGGTATCCACTCGCCGAGGAACCTTTGCAGCATCCCTTCACCGTTTCTTTCCCGTATCCTCCGCTCCTGCCCCCTGGGGTCTATGTGGAGAAAGATTTTAAGGTCGTAGTTTTCTGCCAGGGACGGATGCATGCTGTAGGAGCCTTCAATAACATTAAGCTTTTTGTGCTGGACATATACCGTTTCTCCAAGGTCCATCGTGCCGCAGTCAAATTTCCTGTAACTGAACGGCCGCCCGCTTTTCAATCCCTGGATTACCTCCTGGCTGAACCTTTCATGATCCACAAACTCACCTGCTTTGTTCAGCCGTTCTTCAGTCCTTTGCCCGGGCCGCAGGAAGAAATCATCCATATGAAACAGGTTGCAGTCGTATACACCGGCAATCAGATCCGCCAGAAAGCTTTTTCCCGCACCGCTGTTCCCGTCTATGGCAACCAGTACCCGCTCCCTGGTCCGCATAAGGTTGTCCGTTTCAACGAACACCTTGAGGTATTTGCGGTATTCGGCCTTAACGACGCGATAGGCAGGGAAGTATTCAGCCCTGTAGATCTCGCTGTGGCTGACCATGGGATAGCCCTTGATCCTATAAGTGTCCAGGAACGCTTCCAGGTCCGCGGGCGGAAACCCAACCTCGCCGGTCGAGCAGCAATGCCGGAGGACATCCAGTTTTTTCTCGAAGCCCGGAATGAATCCTTTCACTTCCTTGGAGGTATTGACGAAAAACCGGTTTACCGTGGACGGGCTGATGGCGGTATGCTCAAGGACAGATAAATCCAGCCTGCACAGGCCGTTGCCTATGTCGATAAATTGGTATCCTTCCGGAATCTTTCTTCCGGCCTGTCTTATATACTCATGCTCGGCCAGCAGGCGCCGGAGGCTTTCCTGTTCGTCGCTTACCAGGTGTCCTCCTCCAAATTCGTTTTGGTAGACCAGCTTGTACATGTCCTGTACCTGCATTTTCGGATACAGGGCGGCATGCATAATAAGTATGCTTCTTAAGTCCATTATCTTGCGTCCCCTATATACCCGGCTTTTTTCAATGCCATGACCAGGACAGGAATCAGCACGATCTGGAGGATGATCCCGGGAATAGCGTTAACGAACGCGCCCGCGACAAACATTTCCCAGGTAAAAGACGATCCTATGATTTGGTTAAAGCCATAACTGGCGGCAGCCCAGACAATCCTGCCGAATAACATGGAGATAATCAGTGCCGTATATATGAATATATTCTTTTTCGGGAACAGCTTGTACAAAAGCCCGGTCGCAAAGCCGTATGCCGCCAGTTCAAAAGCCATGGGCACGGCATTTGTCATGGACGGCGCGCCAAAAGTCACGCTCCTTAGCAGGGGGCAGATAAGGCCTACCACCAGCCCGTAAGGCCATCCGCATACGAACCCGGCCAGCAGGACCGGGATGTGCATGGGAAGCATCATCTTTCCGATATTCGGGATCTGGCCCGTCAGGAAGGGCAGCAGAAGTCCAAGGGCCAGGAACAGGCCTGAAAGGGTAAGCAGTTTTACGGATTGTTTTTTCATTACTCAAACCTCCCTATTGGGATCATGTGTGACCGTACTTTATTCACTACAGGTCACGTTTCTCTTTTTGGGCAACAAAAAATACCATAAAAATACCGCCCTCCGTTAACAAGGCAAATACCTTCATGGTATCCTTCATACATTGGCTATATGGCTATTGCCGGAATGCCGACTTCCTGTCAGCTTTTCTACATCATAGCATACGCTGCCCAATGGTGTCAATAAATGCAACTTGTCAAGAATCACATGGGCTACACCACGCCAACCGAAATACAGAGCAAGGCCATACCACACATATTGAAGCAGCAGGACATCATCGTCAGGTCCAAGACCGGAAGCGGCAAGACAGCGGTTTTCGGCGTTTCAATATTACAGTTGACCGATCCTGAAGCGCCCGGCCCCCAGAGCCTGATCCTCACCTCCACAAGGGAACTGGCGGTCCAGGTGGACAACGATCTCAAGCTCCTGTCAAAGCACCTCAGGCACAGGACTACGGCTGTGTATGGCAAGCACAGCATGGCTCTCGAAATCCAGGCCATAAACCAGGGCCTGTCCATCATTACGGGTACTCCGGGACGGGTTTATGACCATATTCTTAATGGCAGCCTGGACACCCGGAATATACGCTTCCTGGTCCTGGACGAGGCTGACCGGATGCTGGATATGGGCTTTATCGACCAGGTTGAAAAGATTATCTGGACCCTCCCCAGGGACCGTGTAACCCTTCTTTTTTCTGCCACCATACCTCCTGAAATCGGGAATATATGCGTTAAGTACATGAAAGATCCCCTGACCATTGAGATAGAGTCTCCCACCAAGACCGTGGACACGGTCAGCCAGTGCTACTACCGTGCTGAGGAAAAGAAAAAGCTTGAATGCCTGAACCGGCTGCTCCTGTATATGCGCCCCGAAAGCTGCATGGTTTTCTGTAACACCAGATTAGCCGCAGACCGCGTTGCAAGGTACCTGAAGAGGAAAGGATACGCCGCCCAGGCTCTTCACGGAGATATACCACAGGGCAGACGCCTCGCCACCATGCAGCAGTTCAAGGAAGGTGGCTTTCAGCTCCTGGTGGCCACCGACGTGGCAGCCAGGGGAATCCACGTTGAAGGCTTATCACTGGTGGTAAATTACGATGTCCCCAACGACAGGGACAGTTATATCCACAGGATAGGCCGGACCGGTCGCGCAGGGCAGATGGGACAGGCCGTTTCCCTGGTAACAAGGGACGATATTATGACTCTTTACGAGATAGAGGAACATATAGGCGTCCTGATCGAGGAAGCGGAATGGCCGGATGAATCCGAACTTGTCATCCACGCCGGAGAGGTGGAGCAATGGATTAAATCCCACGCCCTTTCCGACAAGGCTGCTGAAGACGCAGGAAAGCCGGCAGAGAAACGGCGGCACTCCCGCAAAGCCGGAAGGAAATCTTCCCGTTCAAAGACCTCGCGTGAAAAAGCCGGGAAAGCAAAAGGCCGGGGGAAAACAGGCAAAGGAGAACATACCGCCGCTTCCGCGGGCTTCATGACCGGGAACAAGGCTGCGGGCAGGCAGCCTTCGGACAGGAAATCCGGCGGAAGGATCAACATAGTATATTCGAAGAATAATGGCAAGCCCATCTTCGTCGCTGCCAAGCCTTCAATAATAAGTACCGTGGAGAATACAGGGGCAGGCAGAGGCAGTCCAAAAAGCCCAGTGGGGAAGTCCTTTTTTGAACGCCTGTTCAGCCGCTTAAAAAAAGAAGTTTAAAGGATTGAATAGTTGGGTATACCTGATATAGTAATAATCTTTACTTAATTTAACATTTTGTTTTACATTATTTTTTGCCAGGAGGAGGACCGACATGAAAAAATGCTCGATTCCAAAACCGAAACATCCTTTAGTGGAGCACATTTACACCGCTGACCCGTCAGCCCATGTTTTTGAAGGGAAACTGTACATCTATCCATCCCATGACCTTGACCTGGACATTCCATCTAACGACAACGGAGATCAGTATGCCATGGAAGACTATCATGTTCTTTCCCTGGATGACTTTGATTCACCAGTCATAGATCATGGCCAGGTACTGCACATGAAGGACGTCCCATGGGTTTCAAAACAGATGTGGGCGCCGGATTGCGCATATAAAAACAATATGTATTATTTCTACTTCCCTGCCAGGGACAAGGAAGGCAGATTCAGAATCGGTGTCGCCACAAGCCCGAACCCTGCAGGCCCGTTCAAACCGGAGCCAAACTACATAGAGGGAAGCTTCAGCATGGATCCGGCCGTATTCATTGATGACGACGGCAGGGCTTACATGTATTTCGGAGGCCTGTGGGGAGGACAGTTGGAGAAATGGCAGACAGGCACCTTCGACCCCGATGCCCCGGGTCCCTCGGGAGATGAACCTGCCCTCGGACCCAGGGTCGCTGAACTCAGCGATGACATGCTCAGTTTCAAGGAACCGTCCCAGGAGGTCCTGATCCTTGACGAAAACGGAAAGCCTATAACCGCGGGAGACGAGGACAGGAGGTATTTCGAAGGCCCGTGGATGCATAAATATAACGGTTATTACTATCTCTCCTATTCCACAGGCACCACCCACTACCTTGTCTACGCAATCAGCAAGAACCCGAAAGGCCCCTTTGTTTACAAGGGCCGCATACTTGAACCGGTTATCGGCTGGACCACCCACCATTCAATAGTCGAGTTCAAGGGCAAATGGTACCTGTTCTACCACGACAGTTCCCTGTCGGGAGGAATCGACAACAAGCGCTGCGTCAAATACACGGAACTGAAATACAATCCCGACGGTACAATACAGACCATAAAGCCCTACGATTGATACATACGGGAAAGCTTTCAAAGGACGGCAATGCGGGGCAAAACCCAGGCAGCCGTCCTTTTTGCCATTGCGGTCTCCTCGTAAAAGCGCCTGGCATGTCCCCTTCCGCAAGCTTGTACATATACTGGTAACAGAGATAGCTTTGGAAGGAGGTTTTGCCATGGATATAAGCATTATTCCCGATATACCGAAAACATACGTTAAACAGCCCTTCAGACTTGTATTTGATCTAAAACTCCAGCAGTTTCCAGGATTTCCGGGATTCCCGCCCCGGCCCGGGTTCCAGGTGCCCAGCGGCCCGCCGCCCCAAACAATACCAGCCAGGCCAGCCATTGTTCCGCTTGCTGTTGATCCGGGTTCCATACGTTTCTGCCTGTTCAGGTTCACCTTCATATGGCCAAGAAGGGGGCAGCCGTTTTGGCTTTTCCCGGTAACCCTGGGACGCAGATCGATAGCGGGTTTCCGGTGGACCGGTTTCAGATGGGTGTTCTTCGGTATTGACCTTGACCAGATAGAATCCTTCCAATGCGTATAAGGCATGAATAAACGGAAGACCGGCATAAGGCCCATACATCGGCCGCCTGGCTGCCCTTCCCCGGTCGTCGCTGCTTTAAGTATCAGGCATCCAAAACGCAGGAAGGAATAAAAGTGATCATGATCCTATTATATCCTTTAATCCCTTTTTATTGCCAATTTTCTATTAATTCCAACCGCTTCAATGATTGACAGCCAATGGAAGCACGGTTATAATGAATTCCAGCAACATGCAAGACCTTGATTTGACTGAGTTCCCGGGCATCTCAACTTTTTCGGTTGAGTGCCCATTGTCATTTAAACGATCTTTCCAGATATCTCATATTTTGTATGGCATTAGGCAATAAATGTATTATTGCCAATAAAATAGAAATATATGTTTGGAGGTCAGACCATGAGTAACTCACCCTATAACCCCTTTGAAACCGCACAGGCACAATTTGACAAGGTAGCCGCCCAGCTTGGCCTGGACGATGCTACCAGGGAACTGCTCCGGCAGCCTATGCGAGAGTACCACTTTTTGATTCCCGTCCGCATGGATGACGGAAGCTATAAAGTATTCAAGGGCTTCCGTGTTCAGCACAACGACGCCAGAGGGCCGGCTAAAGGCGGCATCAGGTTCCATCCCATGGAGACCATTGATACCATCCGCGCCCTGTCCATGTGGATGACATGGAAGTGCTCCGTTGTTGATATCCCGCTCGGTGGCGGCAAGGGCGGCGTAATCTGCGATCCCCACAGCCTGTCCGAGAGGGAGCAGGAGCAGATCTGCCGCGGTTACATACGCCAGCTTGCCAAAAACGTCGGGCCGTTATCCGACGTGCCGGCTCCCGACGTTATGACCAATGCCAGGCATATGCTCTGGATGCTGGATGAATATGAAACCATACACGGTGCAAAGTACCCGGGATTCATCACAGGCAAGCCCGTCGGCATGGGAGGTTCCCTTGGTAGGACAGAGGCTACCGGTTTCGGGGTTATATATGTCCTGCGCGAAGCACTGAAGAACCTGGGAATAGACATCACAAAGACAACCGCAAGCTTCCAGGGCTTCGGTAATGTGGCCCAGCATGCTGTCAAGCTCTACATCCAGCTGGGCGGCAAGGTCATCGCCATCTCCTGCTGGGACAACAATGACAAGAAGGCCTATACCTTCCGCAGGAAGAGCGGCATGAGCATCGATGAGCTTCTTGGCATCACCGACAAGTTCGGCACCATCGATAAGGAAAAGGCTGCGGACCTGGGTTACGAGGTACTTCCCGGAGAAGCCTGGATCGAGCAGGATGTCGACATCCTGGTGCCCGCCGCCCTGGAAAACCAGATAACGATTGACAATGTAAACAAGATCAGCAGCCAGGTCAAGGTGGTCCTCGAAGCGGCCAATGGTCCTACCACCAATGATGCCGACAAGGTGCTCATTGATAAGGGCATATTCGTTATCCCCGATTTCCTTGCCAATGCCGGAGGCGTTACCTGCAGCTACTTCGAGCAGGTACAGTGCAATATGAACTATTACTGGGAAAAGGACGAGGTCCTCGCAAAGCTGGATACCAAGATGACCTCGGCGTACAGGGCAGTGTACGAACTGGCGCAGGACAAGAACCTGACCATGCGCGACGCCGCGTACGTCATTGCCATCAACCGTGTGGCCCAGGCGGTAAAAAGCCGCGGTTGGGTATGATCTGTAACTAAAAGGGGGCTGGTTATGCAGCCCTCTTTTTTGTATTATAATAAATGAACACATGGCCAGGATTTCCCCGGACCGGGGCCCCTCCGCCTGGATGGGAGGATTTCTGCCTATGGATGATAAAATGGCAAATGCGGCTGAGAATCTGCTGGATATTTTAAAAGAACGCGAAAAGGAACTGAACTGCCTTTACCAGGTGGACAATATCCTTGCCAACCATCAGCTGACCCTTCCGGAAGTGTTTGAGAGGATTGTAAGGGTCCTGCCCTCTGGCTGGAGATTCCCCGAGCTGTGTCAGGCCAAGATCTTATACAACAACTGCAGTTACCAGACTCCCGGCTTCATCGTGTCACCCATATCGGACACATGCGGCATATTTGTGGACGATAAGGCCGTCGGCAGTATTGGGGTAGTTTACACCGAGCATGTGCCCGAAACAGAAGAGGGGTATTTTCTCGAAAAGGAGAAAACCCTCATCAAGGCTGTCGCATACCGCATCGGTCAGATGATCAGTTACCGCCAGATGAAGTCAAGGATGGGCTCGGGTCTGGATCCAAAGGCACAGCAGCCCGTCGGCAGTGACTGGGATCTTATCATGGATTTCATCCGCGATGCCGATCCTGCCTTGATGAAGCATATATGCAGAAAGCTTACCCATTACCTTATGATAAACGGCATTAAGGAAGTTTCGGAAATCTTCAGCGGAGCCGCTGCCGAAAAAGATGACGACACGGCCTATGCCAACGCCCCTGCCATAAAGGAGCCACTGGGTGATATTACAATTGTCTGTGACAAACTGTTCCAAATCGCGGAAAAGAGCATCAGCGGCAGTGAACTGGGCTCACTGGTCAAAAAATGGATCCGGGAGGAAAAGGCTCATTCACTGATCAAGGCAATCCAAAGCACTTCTCCCTCCCTCAGGAATATCATTGAGGAGATACGGAAGCTGAAGCATGTGATGACCGATTCGGACCTGCGGTATTCGCCGAAGGAACGCTGGCTCAATGTTGGCCTGATCAGCCGCCTGCTGTCCGACAGGCCAGAGTTTGTCAATGTGGCCAAGCAGTATATCGATCTGAACGATTTCTTCGATATCATTAACCAGATCATCCACCCTGTAGACAGCCAGGGCAGGCTGGGGGGCAAGAGCAACGGCATGATCCTGGCCAAAAAGATACTTGAAACCGAAAGCGAGTTTTCACCCCTCCTTGGCACGGTAAAGACACCCCATACCTGGTATATTACCACCGATGCCATCACCGAATTTCTCCAGTACAACAATCTTGAGGAACTCAATGAACAGAAATACAAGGACTTGCAGGAGGTGCGCATCGAATATCCGAATATCGTGCAACTGGTCAAGAACTCCCAACTGCCCCCCGAGATCGTCAGAAGCCTGTCTGTCGCGCTGGACGACCTGGGGGATGTACCGATCATCGTACGAAGCTCAAGCACGCTGGAGGATCAGATAGGTTCCGCTTTTTCCGGAAAGTACAAAAGCCTTTTCCTGGCTAACACGGGCACCAAGAAGGAGCGCCTGGAAGCGCTGATAGACGCCATACTGGAGGTTTACGCGTCGGTTTACAGCCCGGATCCCATCCAGTACCGTGCAGAGAGAGGCCTCCTGGATGTCCATGAGGAAATGGGCATCATGATCCAGCAGGTGGTGGGCAAAAGGGTAGGCAGATATTTCTTCCCTCTCTTCTCAGGCGTAGCTTTCAGCAACAACGAATACCGCTGGTCGCCCAGGATACGGCGGGAGGACGGGCTTCTGCGGATTGTCCCCGGGCTTGGCACCCGTGCAGTGGATAGGTTAAGCGATGATTTTTCAGTGCTTCTCTCCCCCGGACAGCCCGGGATCAGGGTCAATATCGTGCCGGAAGAAATCAGGCGCTATTCACCGAAGAAGATGGATGTCATCGATCTTGAGGAAGGCGTCTTCAAGACCGTCGATGTGGCGGATATTCTCAGGGAATACGGCGACAGGATCGGGAATATCGAAAAGGTCGTATCAATTGCCGAATACGACCATATCAGGGATGCCAACAGGTTTGAGATCGACTTCAAGCGCGACGACCTTATCGTTACCTTCAATGGCATCATTTCCAGGACGAAATTCGTCAAGCAGATGGCTGCCATGCTCAATATCCTCAAGGAGAAGATCGGTCATCCCGTGGACATCGAATTCGCTTCGGACGGAGAAGACTTGTACCTGCTGCAGTGCAGGCCGCAAAGTTACAGCGGGGACAGCGCCCCTGCCTCCATTCCCCAGGATATACCCAAAGAGAATGTCATATTCTCGGCGAACAGGTATATTTCAAACGGCCTGATAAAAAACATATCCCATATCGTGTATGTTGATCCCGAGCACTACGGCAGTCTCGAAAACCCGGAGGACATGAAGAATACAGCCCGGCTGGTGGGCATGCTGAATGCCGTTCTCCCCAAGCGCCAGTTCATCCTGATAGGCCCGGGACGCTGGGGCAGCCGCGGCGACATCAAGCTGGGCGTTCCCGTAACCTATTCCGAAATCAACAACACAGCGGCCCTGATGGAGATGGCTGTGGCAAAGGCTGGGTACGTGCCCGAGCTCTCTTTCGGAACCCACTTCTTCCAGGACCTTGTGGAAGCCGGTATAAGGGTCCTCCCCCTCTATCCTGAAGATACAAACACGGTGTTCAACTACAGGTTTTTGCTGAAATCCCGGAACATGCTGGCGGAGCTTTTTCCCGAATACAGGCATCTTGAGGATGTTGTAAGGGTCATTAACGTGCCGGAGGAATCGGATGGTCTTATGCTCAATGTGGCCATGAACGCGGACCTGGGTGAAGCCTTGGGGTATCTTGCCAGGCATGCCGCTGAGAAGCCGAAAAAGATTAGCCGCGCAACCCTTGATGACTACCACAGTGATGGTAACTCCTGGCGCTGGCGCTTTTACATGGCGGAACAGCTTGCCGCCGAGCTTGACCCGGATCTGTACGGGGTCAAGGCCATGTATCTTATCGGCAGCACCAGCAACGGGACCGCCAGGCCGGGAAGCGATATAGATCTCCTGGTACATTTCGACGGGACCGGAGAACAGAAAGAACTGTTTATAAACTGGCTCGACGGCTGGAGCCGATGCCTGGCCAAGGTCAATTACCTGAGGACAGGCTACCAGTCCGATGGACTGCTGGATGTCCATTTCATCACCGATGAGGATATCCGCAACAAAACATCATTCGCCATAAAAATTGACAGTGTCACCGAGCCGGCACACAAGCTCAAGCTGAAAGAAAAGCAGGGGTCTTAGACTGCTGTTTTCCATTCTGGAAAAAAATACCAGGGCAGAAAATACATCCCCGCCCCGGTATTATGTTTTGCCTTTCATATCGGTTCTTGCGGCCTGTCTTTCTACTTTGCCATGCAGCCCCTTAAGAACGCCGCAAACTCATCGTTTACCTCATGCCTTGAAATGAACCCCATGTTCGGATAATATACGGTTTCCAGGTATACCCCGCTCCTGTTGTAAATCCTTATGGTAATGGGGTTGCCAAGGGCATCGCTGCCAACGCTGCCGCTGTAGCTCGCCGAGGTTTCGCCCTGGTAACCTGGCTGTACCCCGGACTTCGCTGATGTACGCCCTGCCAGGTCATCGGCGGCATTCGCAGGTTCAGTTCCATAGTTTCCTGAGGGATCCGGTACGGCATCCTGGCCGGTATAGTCAGGCGCAACCGGCATGTCGTATATTACTCCATCCCTGTAATCAGGCGGCACAGGTGGTACCACCCTGTCGCTTTTTTCGGGCATTGCCGGGTCGGGAACAGCATCCACATATTCGCCGCCATGGTCGCTGCCCGTATTGCCGAACAGCTTGTCAAAATATCTTTCGCTGGAATCGGGTATGGCCGAGTAGTAATCGTAGAACGTTTTTATTCTGTCCATGTCGGTCAGCTCAGCCAGGATTTCCATGCGGTTTTCAAGTTTTGCCCGCTCGCTGTGCCCGATGAACAATATCTTTTCTATATCATCGGCGCTGTATATACCGTAAAGTTCCAGGTAAGCCCTGGCGTCCTCGTCCTTATTGTTTATATAGCTTTCGAAGGAAAGGAATCTGAACAACTGCCAGCTATCCTCCCTCTTTACGGCAACCACGCCTTCGCCGCCGGCAGGGATGTACCTGTACACCTCAAGGCCTACCAGGCTTTCATCGACGCTCGTGGATATGACAGCAATCTTGTCGCCGATATCCCCGTCGCTGATGGTTCCGGGAAGTCCGTACTCTTTCCGCTGCTCGTCCCTGAGAAGTATATAATGCCTTTCTCCAAGCTGGAACTGGTCCTTGAGCACATATACAGCATCCTCCCTGCCGGGCCCCGACCCTATGCTGTCATTGGCGATCAGCCTGCCATCATCAGCGTTTCTGCCGGTCAGGTTACCCGTTGCTATACCCCATAACGCGATGCCGGCCACCACCACCAGGGCTATTGCCAGCACGGGTACAGCCTTCCTGAAGCTGAATGATGGCCTGGTCTTTTCTTCCCTTGCTTTTCCGGATTTATACAATATATTGTTCAGCATTCTCTTCTCGGCTTCCCGGCTGGGGCCGATACTGTCGAACGCGCGCCTTAACTCTTCACGTTTCATCCCGCATCTCCCTCCATTTCTATTCTAAGAAGTTTTCTCCCTTGATGAAGGTGGCTTCTTACGGTAGACGCCTTCTTTCCGAGGATCCGTGCAATCTCCTCGGTGGAATACCCTTCGTAATAATACATGTAAATAGCTGTTTTATACCTGGAAGGAAGCCTGAGGACCTTTTCAAGAGTCTCATCAATGGTTACGGCATCCTCGGACGCAGCATCAGCCACCGCGTCCATGCCCACCCTCCTGCTCCACCAGTGTCGAAAATGGTCCTTGCACAGATTCGTGGCTGTCCTGATCAACCATGCCTTTTCGTGTTCCTCGCTTTCAAACCGCGTCCCATCTTTCAATAGACGAAGGAAGGTATTCTGCACCATATCCTCGGTGTCATGGCTGTTTTTCATGTACATGAAACACACACGGTATACCGTTTTTACATGGCGATGATAGATCCGTGACAGTTCTTCATCCGTACGCAATAAAGAACGTCCCACCAAACTTCCCCCTTTCACTTCTAATACGATTGAAGACGGGAAAACGTTGCGAGGGCTCTAAGGATTCCAATTAAAAACTTGCTTACGCGATTGTCCGGCTGCCCATCAATAGCAGTGCCTGATAATCCCTTGGATCAGTTGTCCAGAATATGGCGTAGCATACTTTAACTCCAATACGTTTGAGGGCTTCATGGCGGTGGTTGCCGTCATTGACCTCAAAATAACCATTGGCATAATTGACGATAAGGGGCGGCATATCCCACCCGTGCCGCAGGGCCTGGATCATACCATTTACAATGCTTTCAAAGCCTTCTTTGTCCACCCGGTAGATCATGCCCGGTTCAGGACCGCAGCATCTCTTTAACCTGTCCAGTTCAACAAGCATGGGACCCGCAAAGTACCGGCGCTTGAGTTTCAGTCCGTCCGAAAAGGCCTTGTTATGCCCGGGACCGTTCAAAAAACCATGGACCCATGCCTCTATAAGCCCTCTCCTGGCATAATCCATGGCACCCTGCAAAGTAAACGGATACATTTTCCGAAAATCCCCCCGATTTATCCATCGATATCATAATATATGATTCCCGGAATGATTGTGTAAGTCAGGGGGATAATGAACATACGGCACATGCCGTGCCCAGCTCCAGCCCTTCATCGGTTTCCCTCAACGGGAAAAACGCCGCCCGCTCATGGGGCGTCTTGTTGGGCGTATGTATAGCCAGAAGAAGCCTTCCGTCGTAGGTTTCAAATATCATGCCATGCCCGCCGTCCCTGTCGAACAGAGGCGCGTTAGCCTGTTTCCACGGGCCGAGTATATTACCGCTTCTGGATACAGCATAGCCGATGCAATAGCCTGAAGGCCCCATGCAGGACCACAGCATGAGAAGCTTACGGTTGTTCATGCGGTGAAGAAAAGGCCCGTCGGTCACCCAACCCTTGACATTATTGCTCTTTGACTCCACCATCACCGACCACGGCGCCAAGGTGGACCTGAACAGTTCCACGGGCTCTCCGGCAGGCTTTTTAAGGTCTTTTGAGAGTTTCATGGCGCAGATTGCCCCATCTTTTATCTGCACCCATTCATGGCAGAAGACCATCCAGGGCTGCCCATCATCGTCAACGAACAGGGTACCGTCCAGGCTCATCCGGTCCTTTGGTGTAACCGCGCCTTCGCTCCAGGGCTCATAAGGACCCAAAGGATGGCGGGCTTTAAGGATTGCAGTGCCACGCATCATGTTTTCACCCCGGAAGGTGGCGAACATATACCAGGCGCCCCGGTATTCGTACACTTCGGGCGCCCAGAAATTATCCTTCCCCCAGAAACCAGCATCGGGGCGGAAAGCCGGGTAGGGTCCCTCCCAGTACTCCAGGTCATGCCCCACATAGGCATCAAAACCTGTTCCCGGACCCTTCCATATATCCCTGTCGGTGGACCCGAAGAGATAATAGTTTCGGTTTTCTTTAAGCACAAATGGATCCCTGATCTGGATATCGCCAGTTTTCAACAACTTCATCAGCTTTTCCTTCCCACCGCTTTATTACGCCTGTCCCTAATCTTTTGCCCCGAGGAGTTCGCCTGTAAAAAAGCCTACTGTATAATCAATCACTTCGTCTTCCCAGTCCTTCCTGTTGAAGGTGTGGTCCCCGTCTTTTACGGTATGCAGGTCGGCATTGCTGCCATAGACCTCAAGATACTGCTCAGAAACCTGGTGTGGAACCATCTGGTCCCTGTCGCCGTGAAGCAGCAGGACCTTTTTGCCATATTGGGCCGCTCTTCGGTAAACATCCAGACTTAGCGCAGAATCCAATAAACCGACGCCTATGACGTTTCCTCCCATATCCCACCATCCTCTTGAACGTAAGGCCTGAATCTCTGCTTCGGTCCAGTCTTCCAAGATCCTTCTTTTCATATCCCCGGCAGGAGCCCACAGGCACAGAGCCGCTACATCCTCCCTGCGATCGCCTGCCAGCACGCTGGCTATGGTGCCGCCAAGGCTGAGGCCCACAACTCCAATCCTTTCGGGATCGGCAAAGGGCAGGGATTTCGCGTATTCCAGTATGGCCTTGGCATCCTCAAGCTCGGTGAACAGGGTCATGTCCTTAAATTCCCCGTCGCTTTCACCGCTTCCGCCGAAATCAAAGCGCACGCTCGCTATTCCTATCTTTTCAAGGCGTCTGGACAGCTTTACGAAAATGAAGTGGGGTTCGACCTTGGTCCCGGTAAAGCCGTGGAAGATGCATACCACGGGGATTTTGCCCGATGTATTGTCCGGGATGTGCAGCATCCCCCTTAAGGTTAGGTTCCTGCTTTGAATCTCAACGGCCTTCTGCATGGCATTCTTCTCCTTTCAACACATGGTCGGCATGTTATGGCATCATAAGATGTTTTCCATTCATCCTGCATTATATCCAAAACAGCACAGCCAGTCCATATACCGGCAATAATACAAAACCCGCAGAAGCCCCGATACCAGGCAAGGGGAATCCGCTGCAGGGGCGGGAAAAAGCCGGTGCGGACAAAATGCGGACCCGGGCAAAAAACAAACGGCAGGAGTTTCCTGCCGCCTGGTCACTATCTTATGGTCTGGGCTTCAACCAGTCTTTGGACACCATATTTCTCCCTCAATTTGGGTTTTTCAATCTTCCCGGTGGGATTGCGGGGCACCTTATCAAAGATGATCCTGCGCGGCCTCTTATACCTGGGCAGTTCCCTGCAGAACTCAAAGATATCTTCTTCGGTGCATTTTGCTCCGGGCTTAAGCTCGATAATTGCGGCTGCGATCTCGCCCACGCGCTCATCGGGAAGCCCTATAACCGCAGCATCCTTGATGGCATCATGCGCCCTGAGGAAGTCTTCAATCTGGACAGGGTAGATATTCTCGCCGCCGCTGATGATGACATCCTTCTTCCTGTCCACCAGGTAGATGAAGCCGTCTTCATCCATCCTGGCCATATCACCAGTAAGCAGCCAGCCGCCCTTAAGGACTGCCTCGGTTGCCTTCGGATCCTTATAGTAGCATTTCATCACGCCAGGACCTTTAACAGCCAACTCCCCCACTTCTCCCTGGGGAACGGGGTTCAGATTATCATCAACTATCTTTGCTTCCCAGTTGTGTCCGGGCTTGCCTATGGCGCCCACCTTATGTATGTTCTCAACGCCAAGGTGCACGCAGCCCGGGCCGATGGACTCGCTGAGCCCGTAATTGGTGTCGTAGAGATGGTGCGGGAAGTACTTCTTCCAGCGCTTTATCAGGCTCGGGGGCACCGGCTGGGCGCCGATATGCATGAGCCTCCACTGGGACAGCTCATAGCCATCAAGGTTAACGTCGCCACGCTCTATGGCATCCAGGATATCCTGGGCCCAGGGCACCAGGAGCCATACGATGGTGATTCTTTCTTCCGAAATGGTCCTTAGGATCCAGTCGGGCTTTATACCCCGCAGCAGCACGGCCTTGCTGCCCGCAAGCAGGCTTCCGAACCAGTGCATCTTGGCTCCCGTATGGTACAGGGGCGGTATGCACAGGAAGTTGTCCTCACGGGTCTGGCCGTGGTGTGCCTGCTCGGTTTCGCAGGCACACATGAGGCTCCTGTGGGTATGCAGGATGGCCTTGGGAAATCCCGTGGTCCCTGAGGAGAAATATATGGCGGCATCGTCATCATCTGAAAGTTTGATATCCGGCGCTTCGGAGCAGCAGTTGGCTGTCATCCTGTCATAGCTTTCGGCAAAGGAAGGCCTGCCTTCTCCCGCGTACAGCAGCAGTTTTACCTGGGGTATCTGGTCGTATATGGTCTCAAGGCGTCCGATGAATTCGGGACCGAAGATCAGTGCCACGGTATCCGACAGGTTCAGGCAGTATTTGATCTCCTCGGCCGTATAGCGGAAATTCAGCGGCACGGCCACCGCGCCTGCTTTCAATATCCCAAAATAGATTGGCAGCCATTCGAGGCAATTCATAAGCAGAATGACAACCTTTTGGCCTTTCTTTATCCCCCTCTTCAGCAGGAGGTTTGCCATACG
>LSQX01214186.1_pt4 | contig 32332 bp, 27 predicted proteins | sample 654561 | NCBI WGS metagenome assembly LSQX01 (sample SAMN04489861, study PRJNA283612) | anaerobic digester metagenome | isolation source: 4 biogas reactors fed with cattle manure at either 37C or 55C with and... | place: Denmark: Kongens Lyngby | collected 2014 | reverse complement strand
TCGTCCAGTTCCCTTACGCAGCGAACGGAGAGGGCGTTAGTCCTATACTGAGACCTTAATTTATATTCATTTCTTTTTATTGAAACAGCACCACCTGCACCTTCAAATTCTTGCACAAGCCAAAAGCGGGTATCTGCATCTACACTACCTTCAGCAACCAAGCCTTTAAAAGCACCCTCATATACCCCCCCCCCGGTAGGGCGGTGAAGCCACTGCTATTGCCAGTTTTGTTCCAACCTACCCAAGATTGAATCGTGCTAGCAGCATTTGTTGCAAACAAAGTCTCAACAAAATCATGTTGGTTCATAACATGCCAGCCAACGGGGCAAATTCCTTGAATTTGTGCCGATCCAGGCCCATACCCTGGTGTGGGGTTATAATAAATAGTATCAGGACACTCAGGAGAACTCCCTAACGCCAATGTGTCACAGGCAGAAGGAAACCCCATGGCTAAAGACCAGGTATATAAACCCCCAAAATGATTGTCACAATACCAAGGGTCATCGTCATAACAATATTTTGTGGAGTCAGTAAGTGTTTTACCTTCTTTAAGATTGACTTGTCTGCCATAATTCAAGTTTTCTGCAAAATACTCCCAATTTCCTAGCAAACCAAAATTCATGGTTACTGTTTTATAAACCTGTCCATCACGAGGATCAGTAAAATTGCTGTAGGTGGCATTTTTTTCATTTATCCCTGCAAATAAACTATCCATGTTGTAGCGTATGGGGCCAGTGGCGTCAGGGGCAATTGATGAACTACTGGGCACCTTGCTGCTAGAAGATAAAATAAACTTTTCCCAAACCCCATTTTTGCAGATATATTTATCTTTTCCTTTTTCTAACCAGGTACCTTCTTTACATGGTTCACTGCTGCTAGAACTACTACTGCTCGTTCCGTTGGCACTGGAGCTACTGTCTTTTGCAACCCCAGAACTGGAGGTGGCCACTGCGGTGGTATCGCTTGGCACTTCACTACCATTAGTTACACCGTTTTCTTTGGTACAGGCAATGATTATCACCATAGCTAAGGCCAAGGTGAGGATTGTAAGGGGATTATTTTGTTTTTTCATATTTGGTTCTCGCTTTTAAAAAATTCTGTTTTAGCATCTCGATAATATTTTGTCATTTAGCCTACATATCCTTGCACCGACAAAATCACTCGATGACCGTGGCGAAAAAGTAGGGTGATGCCCCCTCGATACTTCTCCGGGTTGTGCACGGATGCTTTTCACAAACCTGCATTGTCTGGTTTGTTAATAGCTTTTAATCACAGTGCAACGAAGCGGAACGCATGCCCGCCCCGAAACGACTTTCTTCGGAGCGAGCAGGATGCAATGCGAGGCGCACAAGAAAAATAACACGAGGAATATATATAATATTTTGAGTGTTATTTTATCGCAGTGCAACGAAGCAGTGCGCCTGCACAGCCCGAAGAAATAGCCCAAACCATACCAGGCCGCAAATACCTACCCGCAGTATATTTCAGCGCAGTGGAATGCAACAATCTGAACAGAGCTTCAGCTTCTACGCCGAATTCGGAGATGATTGCTGCGTATTGGGCGCCAAATTCTTCTATGCTGTGGGGAATTTGTGGTGATACGCGGTTATCGGGTAAAAGCGCTGCTGCGGATTTCAGGGAAGATATTAATTTTTCTCCTTGGTCAGAGCTTAAATTTAGCGCTTGGGCAGCGGGTGCAGAATGCAATTTGGAACTTCCGTTAAAGCCTTCGGGGGCGGCAAAGGGAATGCGGGCTTCTTGGTAGAGATTGCGTACCATGGAAGCGATTATGTCCCGGGCTTCGTCGTACATTTTGTGTAGGCTAAGCGCTGTTACTAGGGAATATTGCACTCCAATCCACACATCGTGGGCTTGGAAGTTAAACTCATCTAGGGGCATACCGTCTGCGTGCACCATGTTGGCCGCTCCAATATGAGGGCTATTAGCTTTGTAGTTGGTGGCAAACACTTTGCGCAGGGTTTGTTGGGCTTTTTCATCGGTGGTTAGCGGTGCCAAACCCAGCATGCGAACATAAGTGTCAGCAAGCATGGAATCTGCGAAAACATCGTCGCTATCCAAGTCGATTTTATCCACAAAACTCTGGTTAAAAGCTTGGGGCGCATCTTTTAGCAAAGCGTGTTTTTTGGCACGGCGCTGCTCGCGACGAGAAACTTCACTGCTATAATCGTATTCATTCAAATAGTCGTTTAAAGCATTGGTGGCGCTTAATACATTGTCAGTTTTACCTGCCAAAGCGGGTACTGCAGCAAGCTCTGCCAATTTGTCTGCTTTGAGGTCGCCCACTTGCACGGGGGTAATAAAGAAGTGGAAATATTCTTCTTTTTCATCCCACAAAGCGGTGTGAAATTGCTCTTGGGCGCGATCTGCCCAATCATTCCAGCGTTGGGCTTGGGCTACATCGTCAAATTCTTGGGCCACCGCTGCGGCGGCACGCAACCCACCCACCCAGAAAGATCCGCAATATACGGAAATTCCGTGGGAACTCAAGTTATCGAAAGTATCATCGGTGCCTTGGGTCAGGGGAAATTCTTGGCCAGGTTCTACCATGGCTTCTAAATATTGCATGGAAGCATAAACCGCTTCGCGACAGTAATCCAAAATCCCACGATCGCCAGTTAAGCGGAAATGACGCCATACCATCATCACAAATTTCGGCGCTAGGTCTTTCCATGATTTTACATTGTGCCAATCATAGGCATCGGGGCGGGCATCAAAAGGACTACCCAAATCGTGGATAACCGCACCACGCACAGCGCGCACGCCTTCTAACTTAGGCGAGGGCAAGTCCGCATGGGGATGATTCACATATTCGTGATGACGGCGCACTGCACTGTCCGTAGCTAACACCGCATCGGAGAAACTGCGCATCACCGCACCGTCTAATTGTGGCAATAAGGCCAATAAGGAGAAAGATCCGTAAAAATACACATCTAGGGAGTTAAAGAAGGGATAATCCGCACATTCCCGCACTAAAAAGCGGTCTTCTATGTCCCAAACCGTGGCTTCGGCCAAGAAACCCAAGGTATTATAAGATAAAGTGCGGAATTTTTCATATTCAGCGTCCGCTTGGGGGTAGAGTGCTTTCACATTTTCTGCGTTGAGCATGGCTTGGAATTTCTCTAAAATTTCACCGCGCAAGGTTTTTTCCCCTTTGAGGTAATCGGTGAGCATAGATACTGCACGACCTTCACTTTCAGGGTAAAATTTCACATATTTTTTAACGCTTTCCACCCCAGGCATAGAAATCGTGGGGAAATCTAGCACCATGCTAAACACCACTTCGACGCTTTGTCCAGGTTCTAGCACCACATTGACGCACACGGCTCCAGCGGTGGTTTCGCGCCCGCTATACACATTGCGCATAAAGCTACCATTTAAGCGACCAGAACTTAAAGCTCCTGCCACCACTACGGGGTTATGATCTTGGTAAAAATGCGGTTTTACCGTGATATTACTGTCCCCTTCACACATAGCTGCAATGGCCATGGATCCGTCAAAATCAGAAGCTTTATTGCCACTAAAAACCACACCTTGGGCGGTACTGCTACCTAAGTTGGCACTGAAAATTTCACCTTGGGGAAATTTCGCTGCGGGTTGCAAGTTAAAAGAAGCATCTTGCACGCCTTGACGGTCTTTGAGCACTTGATAGCCGCACATATTGTCCTGCATTTGCACCAAAGTTAGCTGACGAGTTTCCGAACTAGGGTTGTGCAAAGTGAAAACGGTGTGATTCAAAGGCAAAGAGCTTAAACGCTCATCGTGGGGCATAATAGAGCTGTATTTATATTGGCTAATGGCTACTTTTTGTTCCCCATTAAACTTAGTTTCCGAAACTGGATACAAAGCTTGATATTCCATTTGCTCGGCGGGGTAACATTTTTCGCCCCAAATTTCGTTTTGTCCATCCCAAGCGCCGGTTAAAGCACCTCGTGCCACCGTGGCTAAGCCCACTGCACCATCAAAAAAGTCCACTAACCAAGCGCGATTAAAGGCCACGCTGCTAGTATCACCAGCAGTGATAAATTTTTGCGTACGAGGAGAAAATTCTATTTGCCAACGGTGCAAAGCTTCTTGGTTTGCTTCCCAAATTTTAGCATCACTCACCACGCTGTTCAAAGCTTCGGCGTAAAATTCTTGGGGATTAGCTTCGGCGGGCAATTCCGCAAAAAGTGGCGCCCCAGCGGAGTTTTGCAAGGGGTAAAAACTGATTTTCCGTTGCCAAGCATCGTAGTTAAAGACTTCTAGGGGCGCACCGTTTAAACTTTCGGCAAAAAAGAAGTTATTTAAGCGTAAAGGATATTCCTCAGTGCCTTGCACCTGGATTCCTGGCAAAAAGTTTAGCACAGGGGTGGTTCCCGCCGGGGTAACCGTAAAAGTGCTACCTATTCCCCCCACGGGCATTCCCGTAGTAGAAGGAGTGGTGGAAAGTGGTGTGTACCAAGGTTGAATAAATTCCACGGCCAAACCAGGAGTCATCAGTTTATTTACAGTACCTTTATGGGTATTATTTTGCAAATATTTGGAAAGCATTATAACCTTCTTGAAATAGCGTTAATTTTTCAGTAATATACACAAATAATAGACAATTTTTTAAGATACTACACTTTGATTTAAGATTCTACATTATAGGCCTATGAAAGTTGCAATTTTAACCAATGAATTTCCTCCCAATATTTATGGTGGTGCAGGAATACATGTACAGTTTTTAACTAGAGAACTCCAAAAACTCTGTAGTTTGGAGGTGCGTAGCTTTGGCGCACAAAACGAAGAACGCCCAAATTTACGAGCTTTGGGCTTGCAAGCGCGTTCGCTAAACCTAGTTTCCGATGCCGATCCGCGCAATAAGATTCTCGAACCCCTAGACATCAACCTACAAATGGCCTCGTCTTTAGAAGGCGCCGATTTGGTGCATTGCCACACTTGGTACAGCCATTTTGCGGGGATTCTAGCCAGTCGTTTCAGCCAAGCACCGCTGATTCTCAGCACGCATTCCCTGGAACCCCATCGCCCTTGGAAATCCGAACAGCTGGGCGCAGGGGGCTACGAGCTTAGCTGTTGGATAGAACGTACCGCCTATCAGAGCGCCCACGGAGTGGTGGCGGTGTCTAGCCAGATGAAAAAAGATGTCATGGAACTCTACGGCGTACCCGAAGATCGGGTGCAAGTGATATACAACGGCATTGACCCCGATTTTTACACCCCCACCTTTGACCCAGAAGTGGTGCGGGCGCGAGGCATTGATCCCGATCGCCCTTACATCATTTTTGTAGGGCGCATCACGCGGCAAAAAGGCATTGCCCAATTGCTGGGTGCCATCGAGCATTTAGACCCCGAAACCCAGGTGCTGCTATGCGCCGGTGCGCCGGACACCCCGGAAATCGCTGCGGAAATGGAGCAAAGCTTTGCCGCTCTAAAATCCCAGCGCCAAGGCTTGGTATGGATCCCCGAAATGATGGATCACAACGAATTGCGCATTTTATATAGCCATGCCACCACCTTTGTAACCCCGAGTTTATATGAGCCTTTTGGGATTATTAACCTGGAAGCCATGGCTTGCGGAATCCCCGTAGTGGGCTCAGCTGTAGGGGGGATTCCTGAGATTATCGTCCACGACGAAACAGGGTTTTTAGTCCCCATCGAAGCTCAATCGGCAACAAATTTTGAACCCCTAGATCCGCAAAAATTTCAGCGAGATCTGGCCGAAAAGCTCAATTTGTTGGTCAAAAACCCTGAATTAGCCAAAAAAATGGGCGCTGCTGCCCGCAAAAGAGCTGTAAATATTTTTGGCTGGCAAGCCATAGCTGAACAGACATTTAATTTTTATCAACAAACCATTGATCGCTACCATGCGGAGAAATCATGACTTTTCCATTTCCTGAAAAAAAAGAAAACCTCGTTATAGAAAACATTCGCCCCTTAATTGACTGCGGGCAATTTCCCCTCAAACGCGAACCCGGCGATTGGGTGGAAGTAAAAGCGGATTTATTTCGCTGCAGTCACGAAAAATACGATGCCGCCATTCATTACCGAAATAAAGGGCAAAAAAAATGGCGCATTGCCCCCATGGAACACCTGGTCAATGACGAATGGGAAGGTAAATTCCAAGTAAAAAGCATAGGTTTTGTGGAATACAAAATCGTCGCCTGGACTATTGAACCTAAAGACACTCCCACGGAAAGCCCAGTTTATGAAGTGCGCGTGGATCCTATTTTTGCCCGCTATAGCACCTGGTACGAAATGTTCCCCCGCTCCCAAGGGAAAAACCCCAACGGTCCCGCATCTTGGGACGATTGCATTGCCCGCTTACCCGATATTGAAGCCATGGGTTTTGATACCATTTATTTGGTGCCCATTCACCCCATTGGCGTAACTAATCGCAAAGGAGCCAACGATAGTTTAAAAGCTATGCCCGGCGAACCGGGTAGCCCCTATGCCGTGGGAGGACCCGCCGGCGGTCATTACGATGTGGATCCAGAACTGGGAACCATGGAAGATTTTGAGCGCTTTATGGCCGCTTGTAAAAAAGCTGGTTTCCGCATGGTGCTGGACATCGCCCTCAACTGCAGCCCCGACCACCCCTATGTAAAAGATCACCCCGAGTGGTTTTTCCACGAGCCCGACGGCACCATCAAATTTGCAGAAAATCCCCCGAAAAAATACGAAGACATTTATCCTTTTGACTATTTTAATGAAGAATATCAAGCTTTATGGAGAGAAATCCGTGACATTATCGTTTATTGGCACAAAAAGGGCTTCGATATGTTCCGCATTGACAATCCCCACACCAAGCCTTTCTCTTTCTGGGAATGGTTGATTAACGATATTAAAGCAAAATACCCTGCAGTGGTGTTTTTATCCGAAGCTTTTACCCGTCCCAAAATGATGCACCGCTTGGCAAAATTGGGCTTTGACCAAAGCTACACCTATTTCACCTGGCGCGAAGAAAAATGGGAACTCGAAGAATATTTCAAAGAGCTGTGCCAATCCCCCGCCACGGAATATATGCGCGGCATGCTGTTCCCCACCACCCCCGATATTTTCCCCCCATATTTGCACAACGCTCCGGCCAGTGCCTTTAAAATGCGCATTATGTTGGCCGCCACGCTCAGCTCCATTTACGGAATGTACAATGGCTACGAACTGTGCGAAAACGAGCCCAACCCCGACAAAGAAGAGCTATATCACAACGAAAAATACCAATACAAGACCCACGATTGGGATTCTCCCCACAATATCAAAGCTTTTATTACTCGCCTAAATTGGGCGCGTAGTCAGTTTAAAGCTTTGCAAGAATATGATAATTTGCATTTCCATCATTGCGATAACGAGCAAATTATGGTGTATTCTAAGACCATTGCCGGGGGCGATGCGATTTTGGTTTGCATAAACTTGGACCCTTACCACGAACAAAGCGGCCGGGTTTGGATAGATATGGGCGCTTTGGGACTTGGTGACCATGACTTTTACTTTCTCAAAGATTTAATCACCGATCAGGGATTTACTTGGAAAGGACCGGAAAACTTTGTGAAACTCAACCCAGAACAAGCCCCTGGACACTTATTGGTGGTCAAAAAAGCTTGATTTTTAAGGAAGAGGTGTAAATTGCGACAGAAGTATTGGTATTGGGCCCAGGGGCATTGCGCCACAGCGGATTTTGAGCTAGCTTCGTACTATTTATTTGAAGCTGGGGTGCAAAGCATAGAAGAATTAGACCCTAATTTAGCGGCCCCGGACCACGGCTCGACTTTTGCGAAACCAGTGCTAAAAGACAACGGTAATGTGGTAAATTTCCGCTTTTACAGCGAAAGTGATGAGTTTTGCCAAGAAATTGTCGCAAAATTCCCCCAATATCAGTGGGAAAGCGGGCAGGAACCGGCTCAAGACTGGGATTTATGGTGGCGCGAAAAGCAACAAGCGGTGCAAGTTTCTCCCCAACTATGGGTGCGCCCTCCCTGGGTGGAATTTAGCAGCCCCAATCCCCAAGATACGGTTTTGATTATCGAAGCCAAATCCGCTTTTGGCACGGGGGAACACGAAAGCACCGCTTTGAGCGCCGAGCTTATGGAAAAGCTCGATTTAAACGGACAAAAAGTGTTGGACATTGGTGCGGGAACGGGCATTTTAGCCATGTACGCCCTGCGCCGTGGAGCTAAGCATTGCTTTTTCACGGAAATCGACCCTTTAACCATCACTCCCCTCACAGAAAACTACGCTTTGAATCAATGCGGAAAGCCCCAGGGCTATTTAGGCGGTTTAGAATGTTTGACAGGACAAAATCGTTTTGATTTAATAGTTTGTAATATGATACGCAGCGAAATGTGGCCATTGCGTAGCGATATTTTGAGATTGCTAAAACCTGAAGGTCATTTGATTTTATCAGGGCATTTGGCCGCTGAGCAAAGCCCGGTGCTAGATTGGTTTAGCACATCGGGTTTAAAAACAACCGCGGACTTGATTCGCAACGAATGGTGGGCCGTTTGCGCCCGCAAAAACTAGGAGCTTTTATGTTAGATATTTTTAGCGCCATAAACACCCGCAACAGTATTCGCGAATACGAAAACACTGAAATTCCCATGGAAGAAATTGAGCGCATTGTGCGCACCGCTGGCCAAGCCCCTTCATCGAAAAACACCCAACCCTGGAAGCTGTTTTTGGTGCGCGGCCAAGCCATGGAAGCTATGCGCAATGACTTTTTGCAAGGCTTTGACGAAGGTATGAAACCCCACCCCGACTTTGCATACTCCCCCAACCCCCTCCCCGCCCCTTCACTAAAGTTAGCGCGGGAATGCGGCATTGGCATTTTTCAGCACAAAGGTATAGGTAGAGAAGATAAAGATAAACGACATTTGCACAATAGGGAAAACTTCGCTTTTTTTGGAGCGCCTCACATCTTTGTTTTAGGCGTAGATAAAGATAACTTTACCCATGGAACCGTCATGGATTGCGGATTTGTTCTCAACAATATCATGAATTTACTCACCGCCCAAGGTTATGGCTCTTGCCCCCAATACACTCCTGCGGCATACCCCGATTTATTGCGCAAACATATACCCAATAGCGAAAATATTTTGATGATTACCGGCTTGCCTTTTGGGACTCCCAAAAAAGACAGCCATGTGAACAAATATCAACCTGCGCGCCTGCCCATAGAAGAATGGTTTAGCGTGGTGGAATAAAGCGAGGACTCCATGAGTTTTGATTTTAAAAACGCCAAACCTGCAGAGTTAAAAGAACAATACGATCGCATTGCCCAAGAAATGGGCGATGCACGCTTTTTTACTCGCAAAGAACTGAACCATCTTCCCGAAGTTTTAATGGAAGGTGAACAAGTGTTGGCTTTTAGTTCAGGAATCATGTAGAAGAAAACCTGGTTGATTGCGCTCACAGATAAAAGGATAATTCTCTTAGATAAAGGTATGTTTTTTGGACTAAAACAGATATTTATTGATTTGGACAAAGTAAATGCCATTTCGGGAGAAGCAGGGATCTTTTTCGGTAAAATCATCATCCAAGATGGGGCGAAAATCCACACCATCGACAATGTATTCAAAAAAACTGTGGTGCGCTTTACCAACAAAGTGCGCGATGCCATTGAAAACCGCAAAACGGGAATAACTCAGCAAGCCCAAGAGAATTTTGCAGCCAACGAAGCTATAATCTCTCAGCTGGAACGCCTGGTGGAACTCAAAAACCAAGGCTTTTTGAACGACGAGGAATTTGCCGCTCAAAAAGCCCGTATTTTAGGGAATTAGTGAGGCTATGATAGCCTCTTTATTTAATTATCTAGGCGCTAAACCTAAAGACTCGCCTAATCCTGGCAATAAATTGCCCTCTTCATCAAATACTCCAAACCACACTTGCCATGCGATGTCCAACTCAGTGAAAATCTCACCCATGGTACGGTTATAGTTGTTTAAACTTTCATTGCTCACTGTGCGTTGATAAGCGCCCCATTCGTTACAAATTAAGGGAACTTGCTTTTCGTGAGCCCACTTTTTGATTTTCAAAATGCGGTTTTTAATGAAATTAGCGTTGCCACGCCCATAGTAGTTACGATATTCATTTTTTATCCAACTGGGCGTTGCTTTATTCACTCCAAAATGGCGATATTCCGTGCTCCATTGCTCTGGGGTATAAGGGAAAGGCACATTGCGAGTGTTGCCCATGTCCGACCAGGAAGCGCCTTGGTGGGTGAAAATAAAGGGGTCGTAGAAATGAAAAGCATAGACAATATATTCATCGTCCAAGACATCTTCATTGGCCAATTTGTCTAAACTATAAAAGTCGGTTGCACCGTAAATAATAGGGATTGTGGGGTGTTGAGTACGAATTGAGTCTATCATCTGCTGGGCCAAAGCACGCCACGCCTCCGCGCTAATAGTGTTGCTTCCTGCTCCCAAATCCGGCTCATTGGTCAACTCAAAAAACAGATCTTTGCGAGTAGTTTCTTTAAAATGCTTGGCCACTGCTTTCCAGGCATTGGCCGCCATGGCGCGATAACCTTCATCTACAGCGGTGGTGCCATTAAAGCTGCCATCGTATTGATGATAATCTATGGTCAAAGAAAGTCCATGACGCTCCGTCCAGATATCAAAGGAATCCAAAAGCTCCCATAGCTCATCTTCCACGGCAAATTCCGCATGGCCGCTCACCACAGAATCCCGATTAGCCACATATAAATCCAAATCAATGGGCAAACGCAAACCCATAAAACCTTGCAGCGCATGACGGCGCACATCTTTTTCGGAAAACTTCCAAGTTCCATCAAATTTGACTTCTTCTAGCCAGTTGGTAAAGTTTAAACCCTTGGTTAAATAAGGAATCACTTGCTCGTTAAAAGCGGTATTCACAGTTAAATCGCCATAATCGAGTATGGCTGGGAGCATGGGCTCGCGAATAAACATATCGTTTTGCAACTCACAAACCACGGAATCCACAAACTGAATATTGTCTATAAACATAGAGCCTTCATCGCCAGTTTTACCGCGAATTTCCCAAGTTATGGCGCGAATTAAGGCGGGATCAAAAGCAATTTCTTCGCCCCAGCCTTCCTGGAAAAGCTCCGCAAAATCAATGGTAACTTTTTGCCAATCTGCGCTGGCTGGCACAGCTTCAAAATGAAAGTCATAGTCCTTAACTGCACTCAATTCCACCCGCAAACGGTGATAAGGGCCTTTAAAATAGTATTCTAAACCTCCAAAATCCGAAGCATCGAAACCATCTAACATAGTGGCCACTGCCACATAGGGCTCCCATTCATAAGCGCCCTTATCCAAGGCAAAATCCACAGCCAAAGCACCTTTGGAGTTGTAACCGTGGGCTTCGTAGCTAATATGTTCTTCCCCCTCATGAGGGCTTAACACCGACTCGCCCCCATCGCCATTGTCAGAGAAAGAATACCAAGCACCGCCCTGGGCATTGGACAATTCACGGCTGGAATCCTCAAAATCATCGATTAAAGCGGCGGAATCAAGCTCCACGGGGTCCATATCTGAATTATCCGCACTATCTGCTGGGGGTGTTTCCACCGTATCTGGAGCAGGAGTTTCCACCGAATCGGGAATGTCAGGCAGTTCCTCTGGCAAAGGCGCTGTGGATTTGGTACAAGCCACTAAAAACATCAAAAGAAAAATTAATAAGCAATTTCGCTTCATTCCATACCTCATTTTATGTGCTATTTAGAAACTAAGCTAAAATCCCCCCCACAACTATACTGAAATGATAAAAATCATATACTGGGCGAACCAGGGGGGGATGCAATTTACTAAGCAATAACAAAAAAACTCCATATAAGCTATATTATTTTTTATTATAATAAAAAACGCTCGCTTGATTAAAAATACGCACTCTATATGACCAATAAAAAATTTACTTTCATTGATTTATTTGCTGGGATAGGAGGTTTTCATATTGCAATGCACGAAGCAGGAGGTAAATGTGTTTTTGCATCTGAAATCGACAAGTTCGCAAGACAAACTTATGAACATAATTTTAAGAAAATCTCGCCAAAAGTATTTACAAACGGCAATTTTAACGAAGACATAACAAAACAAGATTACTCAAAAATACCTGATTTTGATGTATTGTGCGCTGGATTTCCTTGCCAGCCATTTTCAAATGCTGGTTTAAGAAAAGGCTTTGATGATACAAGAGGTACACTTTTTTTTAATATAAAAGAGATTATAAGAAAGAAAATAGAAGATAACAAAGCTCCTAAAATTATACTTTTAGAAAATGTTAAGGGGTTTAAAAATCATGATAAGGGAAAAACTTACAAAACTGTAGAAAAGACTTTAAATCATCTTGGCTATGTAGTAACTTCTGAAGTTTTAAACACCAAAAACTTCGGAATTCCACAAAATAGGGAGCGAATTTTTATTGTAGCTTGGAACCATGATCTTATAAAGGCAGACAAGTTTGATTTCCCTGTTGGTATTGATGAAAAAGGTAACTACCTCTATAATAAAAAAGATTTAGAAAAAACCCGAAAAACTGAAGTACAACAAATATTACTTTCTAATTGTGAAATAAAAGATTTAGAAAAGAAAGCAAATCGAAAATACACGATTTCTGAGAAACTTTGGGCAGGTCATCAAAGAAGGAAAAAAGAACATAGGAAAAAAGGGAATGGCTTTGGTTATTCACTATTTGATAATAATTCAAGTTATACAAGTACTATATCTGCTAGATATTACAAAGATGGAAGTGAGATATTAATTGACCAAACAAAAACAAATAGAAGACCTCGGAAACTCCATCCAATTGAAGCAGCTCGATTACAAGGTTTCCCTATAGATACTTGGTACAGTTTTCCTGTTTCAGACACTCAAGCATATAAACAACTTGGAAATAGCGTTACTGTGCCTGTAGTATCAGCACTTGCTAAAGAAATAAAGGAACAATTATTAAAAGGATAAACTACATGAAGCGAATAGATTTTAAAAAGTATGAAAACGCTAATTCTAGCTTTACTGCTGAATTATCTCCATTTGGAGAATATGTAACTTTTAGTAATTCAGGTAAGAGAGGTGATGTAAAATATTTTACGCTTAGTTTAAATTCACTTTTAACATCTTTAACAGACATCTTGAATAACCTAGCTGAGTTTGACAACAATAGTAAATACAATGAAGCTAACTGGAGAGACTTAGGTAGCAAGTTTTTCAAAGACCCTACAGCAAATGCAATGTGTACTGTGCAAACAAAACCAATGTTTGTCACTTTAAGTAAACTTGTAATGTGGGCAAACTCCCTCTCTTATAATGATAACAACCCTGAATCAAATATCATCTTATCTAAGATTGCTATAGAAACTGCTGTAAATAAACTTACTGCTTTAGTAGAAAACTTGCCATTAACCATAAGACTAGATTTTGATGCAGAACAGAAATCGAAAATCATTGTAGAAAGTAAGATAAGAAATTTTGCAAAATTAGTTTTTAAGTATTTTCATGGTGATAATTGGAATGAAGTACTTAAAAAATCCACTAAAAAAACCTCTTCAATGAATGATGAAGAATATGAATCTTATACTTATAATATTTTCACATCATTAATAGCAGGTTTTGACACTGAGCAACCTAAAGAGACTCTAACAAGGTCTAATTTATTATGTTATTTTGAAAACCCCATATTTATTGATAATGGAAAACATTACTACTTCACAACACAATGGAACGCAAGTGGAAACCATAATCTTTCATTTAACAATTTAAAAAAACATTTTGAAAGCGAATTTCCTGGTTATTTGCTAGAAAACATAAACAATAACTTTTTCCTTTATTTAAAGACTAACAAAGTACAGAGTATTAACTTTAATTTAGGAGCAGTGATAGATAGTGTTTCACACTCCAACCTCATTTATTCCCCCGAGCTAATTCATCGCTTTGTTGCTTCTTTGCTAACCAAACCCTTTGTGATACTCACGGGACTTTCAGGGTCGGGTAAAACTAAGTTGGCTCAGGCATTTGCCCAATGGATTTCCGAAGACGCAAGTCAATACCGAATCATTCCAGTAGGTGCAGATTGGACCAATAGAGAACCTTTGTTGGGATATCCCAATGCTCTTAACAGTGAAGAATATGTACTGCCAGAAAATGGTGCTTTAGAACTGATAATTGATGCTAGCAAGCCAGAAAATTCTCAAAAGCCTTACTTTTTAATCCTTGACGAAATGAATTTAAGCCATGTAGAGCGTTATTTTGCTGATTTTTTGAGCACTATGGAGTCCAAAGATGCCATTCCCTTACATTCTTCAGTAGAACCTCTAAAAGCAGCGAATGATCAAGATATAACCATCCCCAATGAAATCAATTTGCCTGAAAACTTGTTCATTATTGGCACGGTAAACATTGATGAAACCACCCACATGTTTAGCCCTAAGGTTTTGGATAGAGCTAACACCATTGAGTTTAGAATTTCCACAGAAGAAATGAGAAAATACTTCAAAGATATTAAACCTTTAAACATGGAAAAACTGATTGCCCAAGGTGCAGGTATGGGAGCTAACTTCGTTGAACTTGCACAAAAACCTGCTACCCTCGAGATTAAAGACAATGCAACAGTTATCAAAAAACTAAATGAATTTTTCGTGGAACTTTCTAAAATAGGCGCCGAATTTGGTTATAGAACCGCAGCTGAAATCATCACGCTTTGTGAAAAATTAACACAATTAAACGATAATGAAAACACTTTAACAACTGACGAAATGGTTGACTTTGCCATTATGCAGAAACTCCTACCTAAAGTGCATGGTTCAAGAAGGCAGTTATCCCAAACCTTGATTAAAATGGCTGAATTGTGTTATGAGAAAAAAACTATTGATATAGAAAAAACCCTAACTGATAATACAGCCATACCAGAAAGTTGTTTATACCCTCTATCTTTTGAAAAAATTGCTCGCATGTATAGAGCAGCCATTAACAATGGTTTCGCCAGTTTTGCAGAAGCGTAGTCGCTAAGAAATTATTTCATGGAAATCGCTCTAAAAAACGGTGATATTTTAACTCTCTACTCTAGAGAAGCAAAAGATCTTGTTATCAAAAATGATGCTCATGAACATAATGAAGCAAAACATCAGGTTTTCGAAGGACTTTCCTATGATTATGAGTTTAGTAAAGAAAATCTAAGCTTTAAAGATCATCAACTGGTAAAACCCCACTCTTCAAAAAAATATTTAGGCCGCATAGAACCCAATATTTATGTAGGCACATTGGAGTTGGAGATTCTTGAAAATGGTAAATTTCTTGAAATAATTGCATTAGAAGTCCAATCTGTAAAAGCGTCTTATCGCGAAGATTATCGCTTTATGCTAGAGGAGATAACCACAATTTGCACTGATTTGCTTATGCAAGTTGACTCTCCTGTAACCCAGTCTTTTGAAGTTGATTTTGACAAAGATTCAGAAACTCTTTACCAGCGATTCAGCTTTTTAAAATCCATTTTAGACACCGACGATTTTAGAGAGTCAGTGCAAAAGATTATCTCTAATCCTGTTACCCAATGGAATGAGTTTGAAGAAGAGGTTGATGTACGAAGAATCCGTCGTTTTTCTAATAAAAATGTCAAAAATTTACTCAAAAGCAGTAATCAAATACCACTGCCTAAGCAGCATCAACTCAGATCTGTTGGGCTTAACACAATAGCACACCGCATTCCTACGCTAAAGAAAATTGACTCCGTAGATACGCCTGAAAATCGCTTTGTTAAATATGCCTTAGAGTATTTTTTGCACTTTATTGTACAAATCAAGGATATTGCCCGTAAAACTGAGAAAAAAAGGCTTAAAAACGAAGCTTTGCTATTAGAAAACGAATTGGATTTCCATTTAAGCCACGCTTTATTTAAAGATGTTTCTTCTCCTAAAACCTTACCGTTAAGCAGCCCTGCTTTGCAAAGAAGAGAAGGTTATAGAGAGATTCTTAGGGTTTGGTTAATGATAGATATGGCCGCCAAACTCGTGTGGAAAGGCGGTGATGATGTCTATAAAGCGGGCAAAAAAGATGTTGCTACCTTGTACGAATATTGGCTATTCTTTATGTTACACGACCTATTTTCAGACTTGTTCAAAATAGATTTTAAAGGCAATAACTTGATTAAACTTAGCGATAATGGGCTTTCTTTGCGACTAAAGCAAGGGAAACGGCTTTCCTCAAAAGGGGTTTATAGTACCGGCAAGAGGAAATTAAACATCAAATTCTCTTATAATCGCACTTTTAGTGCCAATTCTAATTATTCTAAGTCTGGTAGTTGGACAACTAGAATGCGACCCGATTATACCTTAACTATTTGGCCTTGTTTTATTAAGGAAGACGGAGAAGATTATAAGGAAAGCGATGCTGAAAAAGAAGAAAACTTAATCCACATCCATTTTGATGCTAAATACAAAGTGGAAAACTTCACTGATATAATTCCTGAAACCAGTACAGATGATGAAAAGCTACTGGATGAAGAAAAGGAAGAAAACTTAAAGGGCCGTTATAAAAATGCTGATTTGCTTAAAATGCACGCTTATAAAGACGCTATTCGCCGCACTTCAGGTGCTTATGTTTTATATCCAGGCGATGTTTCCAAAGAATTGGCAGGATTTCATGAAATTCAACCTGGTTTGGGGGCTTTTGCTATTCGCCCTTCAAAAAGCAATAACGGTATCCCAGAACTAAGAGATTTCATAAAAAAGGTAATTAGTCATTTAGAAAATCGCATTTCTCAACAAGAGCAAATAGCTTACCATACTTATCACACCTATAAAACAGAACAACCGACTATCAAAGCGCCTTTTATCAGTGAAAGTTTGGCTGAATACCCGCGCGAGAACAATGAACTACATGATGGTACTTTAGTTTTGTTTGGTTATGTTAAATCAAAAGGGCATTTTCAATTCTACAAAAAACGCAAATTCTACAACTTTAGGGTAGATGATAAGAGTAATAGGTTTTTGATTGATTCTGATATGGCTAGAGCTAAATACATCGCTTTGCGTTATAATGGAAGATTACACTTACACAATATTATTGGTAATCCTGAAATTGTGAGCAAGCAACTTCTAATTAATTTAGGTTATCAAAATCCTAGCAAAGAAGCTTATATTATCATGCGCATAGGGGACAAAGAAGTGGATAAATTTGGGAATGTATCAGATGTTGATTTTACTCAACTTCCCGAATATCAAAAGATTTTCGGTAATCGCAACCTTAGTAGAAGTGATAAAGGCGCTCCTTTTGCTGCTAAACTCATCAATCTTCTTGCTTTAACCAAGGCTAATTCATGACTTCCACCCTCATTCAATTCATAAATCACCCTGGGGACTTATTCCGCAACACCCAAGCAGTGAAATTGCCCGATCCCGACACGAATTTAGAAGAGTTTTTGGTGTTGTTTTTGCCTTACTACCAAAGCGACCAGCAAGTGGCTTTGCTCAATGATTTGTACTTACTTTTTCACAAAGAATTCCCTGATTCTGAAGCCGAGAAGCTTTTCAAACAAGAAAACGATATTTCTAATGACAGTGATGTTTTGCGAAAAATCACCGCATTAGAATCTCAGCTTAAGCACAAAGCTTACCAAAACTTTTACCACTTGATTCGCGAACAAAAGCTTGCTGTTTACACTTGAGAGAACATTTTCTCCGACATTGTAAGATTATCTTTTATTGCCTTGTGGAGCATGCGCAAAATAAAGGTCATAGAAGAACCACACCAGATTCAAAATCTTTTAAAAATCTTGATATTTGCCTTTCCATTGTATCACCCCAAGGCATTGTTCTACAAATAGGAAAAGTAACATAAAGCCATCTTTTAGCCCGAGTAAAAGCGACATAAAGATTGTTTTGTTCTTGGGTTAATTCAACTCCACCAGCTTTAATTGCTCTATAATCTGGAAATGTTTCATCATCCATCCCAATAATAAAGACTATGTCAAACTCTTGACCTTTCATTGTATGCACTGTACTTAAAGTTATTCCTTTATGCTCTGTTAACGGATGAGTTTTACCTAATGCCATTGCATTTTTAAATTGGTGGAGTGATTTATTATCAGTGTTTTTTGCATAAATATGCCAATGACTTAAAAGTTCATCAATGTCATTGAATATCATTTTCTTTTCATTGCCATTATTTTGTAGCGCTTCCCCGCAACTTGGACAAAAACGACAAAGCTAATAAGGTGTATATTTATAATAAATGAATAACCTTATGGCAGAAAAAAATGACAAAAACAAGAAAAGGCGACGCCGCATAAAGGCCGCTTTTAGGAAAGAGTAAAATGAGCCTTAGTCAACGCGTGAAAACACGCCATAATCACGCTACACCTAAAAACAATTGGCTTACCCCCCAAGAACAAGCTGTTGCAATCAAATTTTATTGCGATTACAAAGACTCGCTCAGAGGCTATAGGTATATAGCATGGTTTTAGCAGGCGCATACTGGCCTGGGGGCTATTTAGCACTATGGGGTCCATCAACATAGAAATCCTTTTAATGCAAGCCAAAGAGCTATATCCAAGTGCGCATGCAAGGGTAATTCACGACAATGGTATGCAATTTTCGTCAAAGAATTTCATAAATCTAATCCGAACTTTAGAGTTAAAGGAAACCGCGACCTCACCTTATCATCCGCAGAGCAACGGTAAAGTAGAGCGCTTGCATAGAACCTTGAAAAGCGAAGAAGTTCGTTGTACCCCGTATTTTAGCAAGCAAGATGCTTATGAAAAGATGGGGAAATGGATTGATTTTTACAACAATGAAAGGCTACACGCAGCCTTGAATTACTTAACCCCAAAGGAGGTGTTTGAAGGGAAAAAAGAAGATAGACTTGCTGAAAGAAAGCAAAAATTGTATAATGCAAATCAGAAAAGACAGGACTATTGGGAAAACTCAAATAGTTTAACAAATTCACTTATTAGCTAAGGCGAAATTGTCCAAGTTCACTGTAGGCAGAACATTATCATCAACCCATTCTTTTAAAATATACCGCTCAGTTTTATAACTATTTTTGCTTTGACTAAAAGATATAACAGTTCTTAACTGTATAAAACTTTTATTCCCATGTTTCCTCGAGTGATTTAAATATTTTAATAGTAAAATCAATCATTGGTACTACATAATTTAAAACTTAATAACATTTTGACCTATAAAAGCGTATGCTAAAGTTTTAATTCTTGTTCTTGGGTCATGGACTACCTCATAAAACATTCCATCTCCCACCTTTTGCTGGACCAATGCGCTCAAGCAAGCCTTCATCTTGAAGAATTTTAAGATTTCTCTCAATAGTGCGAGTGCTAACACCAATAATAACAGCTAATTCTGCTATGGTTACAGAGTTATTTTCTCCTATAAGCCTAATAATTTTCTCCGACACTTTCTCCGACACTTTCTCCGACATGGTAAGATTATCTTTTATTGCCTTGTGGAGCATGCGCAAAATAAAGGTGATAAAAGGAGTTGAGTTAGCTATTGCACTGCTCTGGTTAATAGCTTGGTAATACTCTTGTTGTTGATCATGTATAAGTGTTTCCACCGGCAGGTATGCAAAAAGTGGATTCCAGCGAGAAAGAATTAGGGTTTGCCAGAGTCGCCCCATGCGTCCATTTCCGTCGGGAAAAGGGTGAATAAATTCAAATTCATAGTGAAACACCGAACTGCTGATCAAAGGGTGGTTATCTGTCTTTGCAAGCCATCCCAAAAGATCTTCCATAAGCAAGGGTACGCGTTCTGCTGGGGGTGCAACATGTATAACTTCCTTGCCTTTCATAATCCCAGCACCGCCGGTACGAAATTTACCAGATGTGCTGACTAATCCCTCCATCAACACTCTGTGTGCTTCTAATAAATCCTTTACTGATGTGGGTTTTAGGGTGTCTAATATTTCGTAAGCCTTAATAGCACCTTGAACTTCCTGTATATCTTTAGGAGCGGCAAGCACTTGTTTCCCATCCAAAATCGCCGTGATTTGTTCTTCATTAAGAGTGTTTCCTTCAATAGCTAGTGAGGCTTGAATGGTTTTAATGCGATTAATTTTCCGAAGTTTAAGCGCCCTCTCCCCTTGCTGAATAACAGCTAATTTTCCCAAGGACAAAGATATATCTGCCACCAAAGTTAAGATTTCCGGGGTGATGGTAAATGGCGGCTGATAGGTCATTTTATCCCCTTTCCTGCAACACAACATACTGTTTTTAGAATAATCAGATATCTTGGCTCAACATCTATGCTGTTTTCGGCTATCATTTTTGAATCCAAGTTTCGTTGGTCATGGTCTCATATACCCAAATGGCATCCTTAATAAAACCACCAACTTTTTCCAGTGCATCTTTGAATTTTTCTTCGCTATAATCATGGGCAGTCGCTACCCTAACATTTGCATAATCAATCCAATTTTCAATATTTCTAATTATGTTATTTTCATGAGCTAAACGCAACACCGGTTTGGGACTACTCGTCACATCAGGAAGCCCTAATTCTACCTCAAGGTGTTTTTTCAAATGCTTCCATGCAGTATCATAACAAGTTTCAAACCTCTGTATCACAGATTCAGCAATCCCTTCCTTATCTAACTCTGAAAGGCTCTCTCTATTATCCATAGACAGATAATTTGCATACTGCTTTTCCAGATGTATCAGCGCTTTTTTTAGTTTGTCATATTGCATCATAATTGAGCTTTCCCTATATTTTTAACCATTAACACCATATCCACTAGCCCTAAAATGCGTTTTTATAGCTTCTTTTAAAGCAATGGATAATAATGGTGGCACAGCGTTGCCGATTTGCAAATTTTTATCACTCCGTGACCCATAAAACACATAATCATCGGGAAATCCTTGCAATCTAGCACCTTCACGAGTGGTTAGAGGTCGTGCGGCTTTGGGATGAACGCACCGTGAAGAAGATGGCGTGCTTAAATTGCGCGTTATGGTTGTGCTAGGTCTGTTCCACCATAGCCTACTATAGGTATTAGCAAAGCCACTTTTAGGCCTATATTCAGCAGGTAAATCCCGTGGCGTTCCCCCATCGGGGAGCAATTTCATAAGTTTGACTAAATTCTCATTGTTATTGGGGGCACTATGATCTTTTAACTCGCCATTTGCTTTTATGCGCATTTGTTTTTGATATGAATTTTGCGGTGGGCTTTGATAGCTTGTACTTTCCTCGCCACTTTTAATAAATGGCAGATCACTTATAGCTTCAGCTAAAGTCAAATATGGTTTTAAACTCCCATTTGCAAACAAAGAATTTTCAGCTTCAGGGTCGTAATGTGTAGGCTGTGGATATGTAAAATCATAATCTAATTTAGAACCAATAATTATCACTCGTTCACGAATCTGCGGAGTTCCATAATCTGCTGCATTTAAAATTTGATATTTTACCTTATAATCCAAACTCTCAAAAAGCCTTATTATTTCTGCAAATAACTTACCCTTTTGCATGGAGAGCAATCCTTTTACATTTTCAAACAAAAACACTTTAGGTTCAATCTCTTGCAAAACCCTAAAATACTCTTCAAACAGCTTACCGCGCGGATCATCCACAGCTCTTTTACCAATAGTTGAAAACGATTGGCAAGGAGGTCCTCCTACAACTAAGCTTATATCACCTTTTTTTATACCCAAATCTTTTTGTAGTTCAGTTAAACCAAAGTTTTTAATGTCTTGGCAGTACATTTTTACATTTGGGTGGTTTAGTTCGTAAGCTTTGGCCATATTGGGCAATATTTCATTGGCAGCCACTATCTCAAAGGCTCCATCGTGAGCAAAACCGTAGCTCAGCCCGCCTACACCAGAAAATAAATCTATGATTTTAATCTTTTTCTTCATAGGTCCATGCGTATTTCAGAAAACTTTGGTGGTTTTTCTGTTAACTTCCAGCGAAAATAATTTTGAGCAATATTAAAAACTGTTTGGCCTTCCATTTGTTGTCTAGTAATCCAGTTAATACTGTCATCATCTATATCATTTAAGCTTACAAAAGCCACTTGCCCATTGTAAAGATCAAAGTGTACAACTAATGATGATAAGCCATTGCTTTTTTTTACTGATTTTGCTTCTAACACTTTATGCTGCTTAATGTCATTAACACCTTGGAAACCAGATTGTACCTCAACCCTAAGAACTTCACCATCATTTAGCTTAACTTGCATATCAGCTTTCGGTGTTCGTCTAAATGTTGCGATACTTTCTAAATCATCATCACCAATTAATTCTATGGTATCAATATCTACTTCAAAAAAGTAACTTAAAGCTTTTAAAAAGAATGTTGATATTACATAACCTCGCATCCATGAAAAATAAACATGTTCAGGCCTGCGTCCTTGGTTGTTCAGCCTTGGTATTATTTCGTGTTCACGCAATTTATTAAATACTTCCAAAATATTTTGTGCACAAAACGAATTAATATTATCGTCTTTGATTTCATCAGAAACTAAGTCATTTGTCTTTATGGTAATGTCGCAAAGTCTTTGGTTAAGAGCCTCAATATACGCATAATCAATGGGAGCCTTAATATCTTTAGCTGCGAAAAAATCTTTTGTTGCTTTTTGGCTAGTAAATCCTAAGCTTTTTCTATAATCCTTAAAATATTTTGAATCAATCTTCATCATTCACCCAATTAGTTTAACCTTTCCAAAAGATAAATTAATTGCTTGGCTTATGCGATATTCGGTTCAAGCAACTGTGCAATATCATTTTATCCTATATTTCGGACTCACTTTTCCCAGGTTTTGCCATGCTTAGAGATGCTAGTTTTTATGAAAATCAGGAGTTTTCTGACCAAAATTTTACCCAACGAGATTGGCAAGGGGCAGAATTTCAACAATGCCAATTTGTGCGTTGCGATTTTAGTTACAGCGATTTTCAGGAAAGCACCATAGAAGACTGCGTCTTTACAGGATGCAACTTTTCCATGGCTAATTTCAGCGATTTAAGCTTGCAAGGAGTGGTTTTTAGAGATTGCAAAATCACCGGAGTAGATTTTTCCGTCTGCAACCCCTTCGGACTTAATCTAGGTTTTGAAAACTCCGTTTTAGACTACTGTAGCTTTTTCCAAATCAAAATTCCCCGAACTAAATTCAAGGGTTGTTCTTTACGCGAAGTTGATTTTAGCAACGCCGACCTGAGCGAAGCAGATTTTTCTGAGGCTAATTTAGCCGGTGCCACTTTTGCCCAAACAAAGCTAGTCAAAGCCAATTTACGCACCGCACAAAACTTTGCCATCGACCCCGAAAACAACCAAATCAAACAGGCCAAATTTTCCGCTTTAGATTTAGCTGGCTTGTTGTACAAATACGATTTAGATTTATCATAGCTTTTTGAAAATAAAGAGTTATTTTTCACCCATGAAAAAATTTCTAACTATTGCCTTACTTTTAATCGCATATACCACCACCTTTGCACAAAATCCTAACAAGCCAATTTCTGTACAAGAAAAGTTCGCAGGCTATGCGCTTTACCAAGATGGAAAACTTTTAAACACCAAGCAAATAGACGAGCTTATGGCAACAAATCAAGAAGCACATAAATTGTTTAAATCGTCTAAAAACACTAATATTGTTACTACTATATTTAGTTATACAGGGGGATTTGCCATAGGATATTCATTAGGGTATGCTTTAACCTCAGGTGATGGGCTGATGTTGGAGTTAATTGGCATTGGTGCTGTTTGCATTGCTATAGCTATACCAATATCAAAATCTGCACAGAAAAAAGGCCTGGCGGCCGTAGATGCCTATAATCAAGGACTAGAAAAAAAATCTTTCTTAGAGAAAACCGAAGTATATCTGCAAACATCTGGCAACAATTTAGCCCTTTCTATAAATTTTTAAAATCTTTCTACCACCCACAACTTTCCTAAAACCCTCTCTTTTCACAGTTTTTTAGGAATCAAACCGCTTTCTATTCCTAAAACTTTTGGTTTTCGCTCACTTTTAGGAATATTGCTTATATTTATATTATGAAAACCATCATCCGGCATCAATACCTAAATACTTTAAACACCTTGAAAGACCAAAACTTTATCAAAGTGCTTACTGGGGTACGTCGTTGTGGTAAATCTACCATAATGCTGCAATTTCAGGATTTCTTATGCCAAAAGAATCCTAAGGCTGCGATATTAGCCATCAACTTAGATGTACCCGATTATAGGTTTCTAGCTGAAAAAAGCTGGAAAGAAGTCTATGATTATATAATTGCACGCATATCGCCCCAAAACACCAACTATGTTTTTATAGATGAAGTGCAAAATATCCTAGAATTTGAAAAGTTACTTGAAGGTTTATACAGCCACCCCAAAATCGACTTATATATCACAGGTTCCAATGCTTTTTTGCTGAGCAGTGAATTAGCCACTTTACTCACTGGCAGAGCTTTTGAAATCAAGGTTTTACCTTTTTCTTTCACTGAGTTTTTAGAGTTTACGGGTAAAACTGACCAGCCTGATAGAGCCTTTGCTGATTATTTACACATTGGTGGTTTCCCCGAAGCGGTGCGTTTGGCCCAAAGCGGCTATAATTATGTCTATGAATATTTGCAAATGGTCTTTCAAAATATTTATACCAACGACATTGTCCCCCGCCACCGTATTTACAGCGATGATTCTTACTTAGAAGTGGTGCATTTTTTAATTGATTCCGTGGGTTCCAGTGTTTCAGCTAACAATATAGCCAAGGTATTAAGTTCCCAACAGAAAAAAATCGATAATAAGACCGTATCTAAATATTTAGACACTTTAACCCAAGCTTTTTTGTTTTATCATGTAAATCGCTACGATATCAAAGGAAAACAACATTTAAGAACCTTAGGCAAATACTACTTAGTGGATTTAGGTTTTCGCCATGGTTTGCTAGGCAAAGAACTTGCAAGTGATGCAGGACACTTACTAGAAAATGTTATTTATTTAGAGTTATTACGCCGTAACAATCAGGTTTGGGTCGGCAAAACCGCTAATTTAGAAGTGGATTTTGTGGTGCGCACCCCCGCAGGTTTTACACAATACATTCAAGTTTCACAAACTGTCCAAGCTCCTAAAACTTTAGCACGAGAATTAGCTCCTCTGAACTCTATCTCAGATCATCATGAAAAACTGCTGATAACCATGGATTTTGACACAGGAACTTATAATGGCATCAAAAAAATCAACGCCATTGATTGGCTCACCCATAAACACAACTAAGTCATTGATTAAATCAGTCTTTTTTTGATTTTAAGCGCACATATATTTGCTTAGAGTTAGAACCAGAAAGACTTCTTTCCTCTATTTCAAACAAATTGCTTCTGCCTTTAACCATATCCGACAATTTTTGAAAACCATAATTGCGGGCATCAAACTCAGGCAAGAGTCGGTTAAGAATGCTGCCAAACGCGCCCAAGTAAGCCCACCCCGAATCATCGGCGGATTTATCCAAAGCTTCTTGGATGATCTTCGTAGGAAAAGCTTGTTTCTGTTTTTTAACTTCGTCATTATTTTGCGCTGAAATCACCTTACTTTTAACTTTTTCCGCAGACTTATCCTGAACTTTTTCCGGTCTTAAAACCTCAGTAAAAATAAACTTTTTACAAGCCATTCTAAATGCTTCGGGAGTCTTTTTTTCACCAAAACCTAAGACCAAAAGCCCCTCTTCGCGGATTCTATTGGCCAGTCCAGTGAAATCACTATCGCTGCTTACAATGCAAAAGCCATCTAACTTTCCCGAATACAATAAATCCATGGCATCTATAATCAAAGCGCTGTCGGCGGAGTTTTTACCCACGGTATAGGCAAATTGTTGCACTGGGCTGATGGCAAATTTTTGCAGCAGCTTTTTCCAAGAGGAATTATGTCGAGAAGTAAAATCCCCATAAATCCTTTTCACAGTGGCTTCGCCGTAACGCGCCACTTCGGTCAATAAATTTTCAATCACCGATGCCTGCGCATTGTCTGCATCTATTAGCACTGCTAAGCGATTTAGCGAGGCATCGTTGTGATTTTCTAGTCTGGTCATTCATATCCTTTGGTTATTCTAAAAATACATTCATTTTTCAATTTACAACTCATTACTTAACAACTCCTCAGACAGTGCTTGCACAGGAAGGGCATGGTCGCAGAGTAGGCGCATTTTTTTCACCAAATCTTCGAACATCAGCCGTCGGGGGTGGGTTTTGCGGAAGCACAAAGCTATGTCCCGATAAGCGACATTTTCCGCATTTTTGATAGGAATATAGCGCAAACCCCGCTCTGGTTTTTCGGGCACAGCCAAACGCGGAACCAAAGTGATTCCCACCTGCATACGCACCATTTCTCGCAAAGTTTCCAAGCTGGTAGCCTTAAACATATCGTGCTCTTGGGCACCAAAACGATGGCAAAAATCCAAAGCTTGATCCCGCAAACAATGCCCATCTTCAAGCAATAAAAACTCCGTACCCTTAAGCTTTGATGGCGAAATGCTACGCAACTTCCGCCAAGGATGCTGCTTTCCAACCGCCACATAAAAGGTCTCACGAAAAATCGGCAAAACTTCCATATCGGGCAAATCGTCTTGGGGCAAGGCCAAAAACGCACAATCCATTTGATCTTGCAGCAGTTTTTGTTGCAAAACCTGGCTTTTCTCTTCGCGCAAATAAAAGGCTGACTCTGGGTAATCTTGTCGCCATACCCTACTCAAACGGGGCAACAACCATGGCGCCAAAGTGGGAAAAGCCCCCACACTCAAGCGTCCCACAAAAGGATCCTGCAAAGCTTGGGCTTTTTGCTCCAAAGCTTTAACCCCAGCCAGCACATTTTTTGCCAAAGGCAAAACCTCTTCCCCAAAGGTGCTTAACTTTACCACCCGGGTATTGCGAATAAAAAGCGCATGCCCCAACTCATCTTCCAGCTTTTTTAATTGACTACTCAAAGTGGGTTGCGTAACAAAGCACTGATAGGCAGCCTCGCTAAAGTTTTTAGTTTCCGCCACCGCCACAAAATATTCCAATTCTCTTAAATTCACCAAAACTCTCTAAAGCACTTATAGCTTTTATCCATAAATTTAATAAATAAAATCAATTTCTACTTCAAAGAAACCTTTTATATATTGAAATCAACAATAATTCAACGGAGATAAAAATGCAAACTTTAATCAACACTCAAATTCCCGAGTTTAACTTACAAGCTTACCACAACAATCAATTTGTGGAGGTCAGCGACAAAGATCTAGCCGGCAAATGGTCAGTGCTATTCTTTTACCCCGCAGATTTCAGTTTTGTTTGCCCCACTGAACTCGAAGACATGGCCGATAATTACGAGACCTTCCAAAAACTCGGCGTAGAAGTTTATTCCATCAGCACTGACACCCATTTTGTGCACAAAGCTTGGCATGATTCTTCACCGTCTATCAAAAAGACTCAATTCCCCATGCTCGCCGATCCCGCAGGCATTTTAACCCGAGCCCTCGGCGTTCATATCGAAGAAGCAGGCTTAGCTTATCGCGGCACTTTCTTGGTTTCCCCCGAAGGTCAAATCAAAGTCGCCGAAGTTCACGACAACGGCATCGGACGCAATTCCGAAGAGCTTATCCGCAAAATCCAAGCCGCACAATTTATAGCTGTAGGCAATGGCGAAGTCTGCCCCGCCAAATGGCGTCCAGGGGACAAAGGACTTGGCACCAACATCGATTTAGTCGGAAAAATTTAACACTCCTCACTAATACAACAAGACCGCTTTGCAGCGGTCTTTTTTTGCTTTAATCCAAAAACTTCACTTGGCCGGTACCAGCTTCCACCGCACCGATGTCAATTACGGTTTCGCCTTTGGCTTGTAAAGCGCTGCGCACTTCATCTTCTAAATCTGGATCCACAAATACCAACATGCCTACGCCCATATTAAAAACATTGTACATTTCGTCTTTTTCTATGCCGCCAGCTTCTTGAATGAGTTGGAAAATCTTGGGAACTTCCCATGCGGTGCGATCCACAGTAACATCTACGCCTTCGGGTAAAATACGAGGAATATTGCCTTGGAATCCCGACCCGGTAATATGCACTAAACCTTGTATTTTTTTAGCTTCTACTAAATCGATTAAAACATCCAAATATGAGCGATGGGGAACAGCCAAAGCTTCGCCCACGGTGAGGTCCATGCCTTCAACTTTTGAGTCCAATTTGTAGCCACCCACTTCGAACAAAGCTTTGCGCGCCAAGGAATAACCATTGGTGTGCAAACCGCTAGAAAGCAGACCTAAAACTTTGGTGCCGGGCTTAATGTCTTTGCCGTCGATAACTAAATCTCTTTCCACCACTCCCACGATGGTTCCGGCAATGTCGTATTCGCCTTGGGTATAAAAACCAGGCATTTCGGCAGTTTCACCGCCTATTAGCACACAAGCATTTTCGCGACAAGCTTGGGCCATGCCTTCCACAACACCTTCTAACACGCCTTCTTCCAAACGACCAGTGGCTAAGTAATCCAAGAAAAACAAAGGTCTAGCCCCTTGCACCAGAATATCATCCACACAGTGATTTACAATATCTTGGCCTGCTTGGGAATGAGATTTTAAACCGAAATGAACTTTGAGCTTAGTGCCCACACCATCCACCGAAGACACCAAAATAGGATCTTTCATATTGAGATGTTGAAGGGAAAATAATCCGCCAAAATTACCCACATCGCCCACCACTCCTTCGTTAAAAGTGGAGCGTACGGATTTTTTCACACCTTTCATGGCTTTGTCGGCTCTTTCTAGGGACACACCTGCGTCTGCGTAGTTCACGGCAACCTCATTGTTGAATTTATTCACAAAGATAGAACTTTTATGCTTTTGTAAATCATCAATAGCTGCAAAAAAGCTAGTTTAACATTATGGATTTATGGTATATAAGTTTCGTGGCGGCTTTGCTGGGCTTAGCGGTGGGCTCTTTTTTCAATGTGCTCATTTACCGAGTTCCCCGCAACATGCCTATTTCATGGCCTCCTTCCCATTGCACCCAATGCGGAAAATCTATCCGCCCACGGCACAATATTCCCCTTTTGGGTTGGTTGCTTTTGCGAGGCAAATGCGCAAATTGTCAAGAAAAAATATCCATTCAATATCCTCTAGTAGAACTTTTATGCGGAGTTTTAGGCGCAGCTAGTGTTTGGTGGGTCTATGGGGTTTATGGAAGCATGCCTTGGTATCATTTAGTGGCAGTTTTTTGGCTAGTTTTAACCATCGTTCCCATTGCCACCGTAGATTTCAAACACCAATTAATCCCCGATACCACAAGCTTGGGCGGCATCGCCATCGGTTTGATTTTAGCGTTTTTCAACCCACAAACTACTTTTTTATCCAGCTTTTTAGGAGCTATTATCGCCGGGGGTTCTTTGTTTATTTTCGCCCAAATTATGGGACGCATTTTGGGCAAGGCTGCCATGGGCTTTGGCGATGTCAAGCTTTTGGCTGCCCTGGGAGCTTTTATGGGGTGGAGCCATGCCCTCGCCGCTTTGGTTTGCGCTTCCATAGTGGCTTTGTTGGTGATTTTGCCCTGGCGCTTTTTTAAGCCCAGTGAAGAAGAAAGCTTCGCTTTTGGACCCTTTATCGCCCTAATGGGACCGATTTTTTACCTCTACGGGCATCAAATCATGGATTTTTACTGGAATTATCTACAAATGCCCTAATTCCCATAATGATAATGGAAATTTCGGCATAATTTTTGCATAATGATATCAATATGGCCAAAAAATTTCGTTTTTCTTTGCAAACGGTATTAGAGCACAGGGAACGCCTACGGGATACTGCCCAAGGTGAGCTAGGCTTGGCCTATGCCAAATTAGAGGAATTACGCCAGGAAATTCAGCAAATTCGTGACGAAATTACCCAAACCGTAAACAATAGACAAAACTTAAGCGCCAGTCTTATGGCACAACACATAGCTTGGATTCGTGAACTGAAAAGGCGTAGCACCTTGGTTCAAGAGCGCATTGACCAGCAAAAAAAGGTCATTGCCGAAAAACGCCAAGCGCTAATTCACGCCGAAAAAGAGCTGCGTGCCATCGAAATACTCAAAGAAAACCAGTGGGAAGAGTTTAAAAAGGAACAAAAAAAGCAAGAAACGCGCTTTCTTGACGAAGTGGCCACCACGCGCCATTCTTCTATGCTTAATCTCTTGTTTTTAGCTCTTTTTATGTGTTTTTTCCCAGTTTATGCAGGGGAACACCAGATTTCATTTATAAACGACTTTAACGGTCAAAATACTGACACCAGCCATATAGCACCAGACTGGAGTTCAGGCTTAGAGCTCACTGTAGATAAGGTTTTATTTCTACCAGTAATAGATACCGCACTTAATACCATACTAAAACACGAACATGGCACAGAGCATTTTGGCTCTACACCTATTATTTCACCTTCTGGGGGTAATAGCTTTAAAACCATGTTTTTGTGGTATTTTATTCAATCTAATAAGCCAGATAATATCGAACCTTATTACAATTACCATTTGATTTTTGATGTAAATGTGGAGCAACATAAAATTCAAGTGCTAGACACAGCAGGTTTTAGCAACTTTAGCAACACCAATAGATTTTATCAAAATTTTTACGGGGGTGGAACTGGTAGCACAGGCAAATCAGCCATTCCCATTTTCACCGATTTTTATGCTCAAGATCAGCGGTGGATTGCCCAATGGAGCAATGACACCAACTTTTTGGGTCCCACGGGTCGCTATAGTTGGCGACAAGATCGTCCCACGGGTTTTAACCAAGTAAACTATCTACTTTGGCCTTGCAGTGCCCCACCCACGGTAGCTGGCGGTTGCCCCAGTGACACTTTGCACTCTGGGGGTATAGCCGCTCAACGCAACTATTTACGCATGGCTCTAGCACCCTTGGGTAATTCCATGGACACTATTATTAGCGTGCATGGCCCTTCTAAACCCAAAAGTACCAGCTCTATTTGGCCCTATATTGCTATCAGATGGGAAATGCCTTATTACCGTCCCGATCCGGATCAAGCTCCTAAGCAATACTTGTTCGCCATAGATTCCATTGCCACCCCCCAATATCACGGTTTATACCATCTGGATGTAGCCGCCGATGCCAATCACCGCAGCCTAGTCGCCCATACTGACGAAACCGGAAGGAGACTAACACTTATAGCCTATGACAACGATTTCACCACCGGAAGCCCAACTAAATTAGCCACTTCAAGCTTAGATTTTCTCATAGACATAGGAAACACCCGTGCAGACACCCTTTCCAGACACTTTTCTTTAACCAATATAGCTCCCGATTTATATGCCATAGTCTATACCAGAAGCACTGCTATTTGCTACAATACCATCCAGCGACAAGGGGGAACTTTAGTGATGGGCATAGAACGCATTTTAGGAAAATCTGGCAGCTACTTCCCCGAAATCAGCATAAACAACGGCTATGCTGCCATCGCTTATTTACACCAACAAGGCGGAATTGTCAGACCGCACTTTTCCCGCTACAAAATTAATGCCCAAGGAACCCTTTTATCTGATGATGCACAACTAGTAGAACATAAGCTAAACCTCACTTTTAATACGGTTTTAAACCAAGTGAAGCCCAACAACACTCGTTTAGCCCAAAACTTGCATTTAGCCACTAGACCTTCAGTGGGAGTCAATGCTTCGGGTTCGGTTTTAATGGGTTTTAATCAAGAACGCAATGCCCGCATAGTTTCTTACGGCGATAGAGATTTATTTTTACAATCTGGCTTTTGGATTTCCAAAAACCTTGAATTGCGCGCCGATGGGGTTAGCACTGCTATTTTAAGCTCAGATTCTGTGCAGTTTGCCGCGCCAGTTGTACAAGGTAAAGACTTGCAAAAAGTCAATATGTCTATACTCAAACGGGGTTCTAACACGCCCTTTCAACCCAATCAAGCTTATGGAGCCTTGGGAGATTACCATACCCGCATTGCTATAAATCCTGCGGATTCCTTTACCAGCCCCAAAGTGAACCAAGCTAAATTAGCATGGAATTTTAAACCGCGCTTGCCCACCATCGAAAGTATAAAAATTGGTTCCCAAGCTAGTCAAAGCTTTAAAAGCAATAAAATTTACGAAGTAGTAAACCGCCGTGACGAAGTTAAAATCAAGATAAAAACAGCAGATTTAGACAACCATGCAAACTTAGAGTTCAAATTAAAGTGCATTTATGCCAGTCCAAGAAATTCACAAAAACAAAGTTGCGATTACGCCAGCACCCAAAATGTTAGCTCCGATGGAGCGGGCTTTTATACCACAGAAATCACCATTCCTCCCCTAGATATAGTAGCTGATTCTCTGCATTTTAGCCTAAGCGCTTCTGATGGAAGCTGGAGCAGCGAAGCGATGATTTTAAAGCTCAAATATTACGATGAACTTCCTTTGG
>LSQX01222963.1_pt1 | contig 32333 bp, 45 predicted proteins | sample 654561 | NCBI WGS metagenome assembly LSQX01 (sample SAMN04489861, study PRJNA283612) | anaerobic digester metagenome | isolation source: 4 biogas reactors fed with cattle manure at either 37C or 55C with and... | place: Denmark: Kongens Lyngby | collected 2014 | reverse complement strand
ACTCACCAAACTCACCAAACTCACCGTCCTTATCCGTGGGACCATCGCATGTGACAACCCACAGAGTCGCGCGCTTGTAGTCCCCGGCACGCTGCAGACGATAGCAGCATCTGCCGAACCGAGTGCCTTCCTTGGCCTTGAATGCTTTGCCGATCTTGTGCGTATTGACCACATCGCCTTTGATGGCGTAGGAGATCGCTTCCGGCAGCACCCCCTCGAATCCATCCGATGAGGTCAAAGCGTCCTTGATCTGAGCGACAGTCTTCGGATAGTGCCCGTACAGCTCCACCCACCGCGCCAGGAACGCCTCCCATTGCACCGACTCCGCATCGGCGTCGCTCGTCAAAACATCTCTGTTCCCCAGGAACTCCGCGATCTCCACGAATGTCAGAATGCTTCCGATGGTCTTCACCCAGGTCTCGAAACTTCCCATCTTGGGAGTATCGAACAGTGGTTTGCTGGCCGATATCCAGGCCCGAATGATGGTGAACAGCGCAGCCAGTACCGATCCCCGGTTGCAGGTCACCCATTGCATCAGGTCAGGATGCCGGAACTTGCTCACATCCCGTTCGTGAGGAGCGCTGGTCTGAGCATCTATCTGGACCAAGTAGCTGCGCCGCGCTATCTCGCCATTGGTCTGGACGTTGTTGCCGGTCACGACCCAGACCGCGTTATTGGTGATACTCGTGGTCTGGCTATTGCCGAGCACGCGGTCGGTCCAGGTCGTGGACGTCAGAAGCGCGGCCAGGCTTTCGGACTCCAGCACTCGTTTGAGGTTGTCCAGGATGATGTATGGCTTGCCGTCCGCGAGAAGCGACGTGATCTTCTTTCGCCATTCCTCGGCGTCGATCGGAGCCGTGGTGAGGCTGTATGCCCCGGCGGATATGGTGGCGCAAACCTCGGCAAGCAGACTCTTCCCCGTGCCCCACTTGGTGGCGTCGATCATGGCAAGCGGTATCTTGGGGATGATCGTCTTCAGAAGGGGCGTCAGCATCAGCGCGATGGTGTTTGTTCTGCTCGCTTCGTCCACAAATGGGAAGTCGCAGAACACTTCCTTGACCAGGTCTACCGCGTCCTCGACCTGTTCCTTGGTCGGGTTGAGCGGCACTTCCGGCATCTCGAATCCTTCGGCTGGCTTATAGAGGTATCCGGTGTCGGGATCGTATCCCGGCTTCTGGAGAATTGTGCCGTCTGGCCGCAGCAGTGGTGACTCCGTCACGCCCACGAGCTTCGGGAACGGAAGGCTGTCCGAAGAGAGAACATATCGGACTACCTCGCGTGGCGGGTTATGGTAGCGAACGCCGTCATTCGTGTCGCTCGTGAAATCGCAGATATCGGCAAGCCGAGCGGTCATGATCGCGTCGCCTACTTGCTCGATCAAGGGAATCCCCGTCTCGGTCTCTCGGAACCGAACCATGTTGCCGTATTGCAGAAACAGATATGGAGGTTTGTTCTTTGCTCTGAGCGCACTGATTGCCGCCTGACCTGTGAGGCGAAGCGGCTGGTTTTTGATGTCTATGCGGACGATATCATCCGGCGTGACATATTCCTGGTGAACGCTCCCTGGTCGGAAATCCGGCACGGCCTCCTGCAGCGCAATCAGCTTCTCAAGCGTCCCCCCGGCAGCGGCCCAATCCGTAACGTCGCCATGCTCCTTGATGTCCGGAAGAGAGATAACGCGCACGCGCCCAGCGGTTGCCTGCAGACTGCGGCCTACGTCCTCGGCGTGTTTCTTGCCGGGAGCGTCGTTGTCCGGCAGGATGATAACATCAGCTCCGGCAAGACTGCGTGAGAAGCTGTCCAGCCACTTGGACATAGCGCCACCCGAGTTGGTTGTCGCCGTCAGTCCCCAGGACTCAAGGGTATGAACGTCTTTCTCTCCCTCGACCAGGTAGATGGGTCTGCCTTCCAAAATCGCCGACCTGATCTGTGGCAAGCGGTAGAGCGCGCGGGTTACGCCTTTGATGTTGTACTCCCATTTGGCGACGTTGTCCTGTATGACGCGTCTGCGCTGTATGAACTCCTTGGTGTCGGTCCGCTGAACCTGATACAGCAGTTCTCCGTCTTCGTTGACGTAGTCATAGGTTGCCACGACTCTGCGGTCCCCGGCGAAGCTTCGGTTTCTCTTCTTTCTTTGCCCCGGTTGCGACGGTGCCGACCGGCTCTTCTCCGGAAACAGATCGTTCCAAGTCAGACCGAGAACCGCGAGTATATCCTTGGTTTCACATCCGGCCTGGCACATCATGAGGACCTTGCCATCCGGCTCCTGGTGAATGCATAGCGACGCCTTGCGATCATCGTGCGCAGGACACTTCGCTTGCCAGCCGTTCGACGTAGACTTGCGGTCCGGCAGTCGTTCCAGAATCTGCTCGAAAGTCAATGTACACCTCCCGGTAGAGCGAAAGCATGTTGAGGCAACAGGAGTGACAGGAACGTCTTTCGCACATCCACCTGCACGCGCTTGGCGCAGTTGGCGATGCCCCAGTGGTCGCCGACGATGATCGCTGTCTGAGAGGCGCGCGTCACACCGGTGTAGAGCAGATTCCTGTGATGCATAAATGAGTGCGACTTGTGCGCGATGACCACAGAGCAGGGAAACTCGGATCCCTGAGATTTGTGAATGGTGAGCGCGTAGGCAAGCTGGATATCATTTCGGTGTGGCGATCCAGCTTCGATGTTGACCATCTTGTCCTCGAACTCAATGGTGAGCGAGCCATCCAAACCGACGTCGCGGACGATGCCCATCGCGCCGTTCATGACCCCGAGTTCGTAGTTGTTGCGAGTCTGAATGACCTTGTCGTTGACAAGCAGCTTCGGACGCTTGCCGGGCTGGACTGGCGGCGCGTCATAGTTCCACAGTTTTCTTTGGATAAGGCGCTGAAGCTTAGTGTTCAGTTCAACCGTGCCGAGCGGCCCCTTGTGTGTCGGAGTCAGGAGTTGCACGTCCCGCAGGATGTCAAAGCTCAGCTTCTCGTTGAGCGTGTGCTCGAACAGGTCGAGTATGAACCGCTGGACGCGCTCCGCATCGGTATGCTGGTCGGCGACGTACCACGACCCGCGCACGGATGTGTCCCGCTGGGGGGTCTTCGGCACTTCGCCCTTGAGAATCGCAATGCTGTTCTCTTTGAGAATCCCGGCCTGCCGCACGATGTCATCGAGGATGGTGGTGGGCAAAACACGTGACTCGATCAGGTCTCGCAGGATATTGCCGGGGCCGACCGGCGGAAGCTGATTGTGGTCACCAACGAGAACAACGGCAGTGCGGTCAAGATCGATTGCCTGGAACAGATGCCAGGCGAGAACGACATCGACCATCGAGACCTCGTCGACAATGAGCATATCAGCCGAGATGGGGTTCTCTGAGTCACGTGCATAGGTCTTGTCGTTGAATCCGAGCAGCCTGTGAATCGTTGACGCTTCCCGGCCGGTGGCCTCTTCCATTCGTGTGGCGGCTTTACCGGTCGGCGCACAGAGAACCACGCGCAAATCATGCTCGTCGCAAAGACGGGTGATCGCGGAGATGGTGAATGTCTTGCCGGACCCGGCACCACCGGAGATGAGCGATATGGAATGTGCGGCGGCGCTAACGGCCGCGTCAAGCTGTTTGGGATTGAGGCGCGGCGCGATGCGCTTGATCTCAGTCTGCAGGTCAGGCTTGTCACCGAGGCACGGACTTGTCTTTGCGCCGTCAGCGAACACGCGCGCCAGGTCCTCTTCCATCCTCCGGGTGAACGGTTTTGCCACGAGGAAGCGGCAGTCGGCAGAGTAGCATGTGAGAGCCTTCTCGTCGATGAGATCGTCCAGGTGCTTCTCGATTTGCTCTCGGCTGTCCAGGCAGTCCATTATGAGCAGTTCATTTGCTCGGCCCAGCAGGTCTTCATATTCCACCCAGCAATCGCCCTGGTCCAGGGCGTCGTTGACGCAGAACACGATCCCCGCGCGGATACGGTTCGGGTTGTCTTTCGAGATACCAACCTGTCGGGCGATCTTGTCTATCCTCTTGAACCCAAAACCGTCGATCTCGCCAACGATGACATAAGGGTCGCGTTCGATGATCCCGACAGCGTTGTTGCCGAGCTTCTTCACCAGCTTCGTTACCTGATGATGTGTCAGTCCGTACGCGGCTAGCGCCGTCATGGCCTGGTTCACATGGCTCGTTTCGAGCCAATGGTCACGTAGCGACTCGATGACCGAGGTCGGCACCTTTGCGACCTCGGCGATCTTTTCAGGCTCCTCGATTAGGCTGCGCTCGAAGTCCGAGCCGAACTGCTCAGCGATGATTCTGGCCTTCGCCGGACCGATGCCCTTTATATCCGGATTGTTCGCCAGGTAGTTGGCGAGACCGCGAGCGTCCATCTTTCGGTCGAACTCCATGCTCGCGACCTCGAACTGGAAGCCGTACTTCGGATGCTTGATGAACTTGCCGTGGAGCACCAGCGGTTGGTTCTCCTGAACCACCACATTTCCGGCGAACTGTATCCGGTCGCCGCGCTCCGTTATGAACCGTCCGGCGGAGAAGTTGGCGGAAGAGAAGAAGATACGTTCGACTTCTCCTCGGATTCGACTTTGTTTTGTGGTTGCTGTTGGCATAAATCCTGTGACCTCCGATGATAGCGCAGCAAATACTCCTGTACGAACCGGCATGCGCACTGCCGGTCGGAGCAGAAATAGACAGGGACACCATAGTCGACAATAATCGAGAGGGCTGACCCAACGATCGAACTTGGGTGCGCGCCGGAACGATAGGCACCGCTAAAGAGATCATCAAGCCCGGCTTCCACGACCACGCAAGCGCGGTCGTATTCGGCGAGCTTCAATAGCTCCTTGCGGAAACGATCTCTGTCGCGAATAACCGTGTGGACAAAGTCTTCCAAGCTCTTCCTCTCGACGGTCACTTCGCGCTCCAGACCGGCCAGGGAATAATCCCCAGCCGGTAGAGCGCGCCGTTCGACTGCCACCTGTCCCGAAGGAAACTCATAGGGAACCTGTTCACGTGTGTCGACTATGACTGTGACGAGTTCGGCCATTAGAACGGGGCCAGCGAGTCATCTTCGGGAGCCAAGTCTTCAACCACAATCCGCCGGTTGAAGTAGATGTTCTCGTTCTCGCCCTTCGTGCGTTTGGTGACCTCAAGCTTCACGTCCAGCAGGTCGCCGAGTCTCGCCGGTAGATCGGAGAGCTTCTCGACCTCAAGCCCGCATGTGTGCAGGTCGGTCTTGAGCCATTTCAGATTCTCCTTGCTGGCCATCACGCTGTTGCGCCAGAGCAGACGTCCGGCGAGTCGTGGACCGAGAATCTTGAGCGTCCATTTCAGCATCGGATTGCCGGACGACTGGGCGCGGGTGAGTTCGACTTTCTCGACGTTCACCTGATACTTGCCGTCAGGTATGTCCTCGAACTCCCGCTCCTCGACCGGAGCTTCCGCAAAGTCATCATCAAACTGAGCGAGGTCGAGGTCGCTCACGCCGGTGGTGTCGTAATCCTGAGTCATCGGGTTGCCTCCTTGGGTGCTTTCTTGGTATCTGCCGTGGCGTTGAACGCCTCAATGAACTTGGTGTAGTCGAGATCGATCACGTCGGGGAGCTTGCCGGTGCGGTCACCAGCCTCGTAGTTCAGGCTCGGTTTGGTGCGCATGACACGCCGCGCGACCATCTTGCCGTCGGGACCCGCCGTGGTCTCGATATCGCAGTAGAGAACCATATCGACGAGGCCGAGTACGATCTTCCTGGCCTTCTCCGGCAGCGTGGGCACGGTCTTGTTGTATTTGCCGGTTCTCGTCTCGATCTCTATCTCTTGGGAGTGTGAAACGAGGTACAGGCCGCAGGGCATGAACGCGAGCTTGTTCAAAACGCGCTGAAACTCGTTGTTGACGAGAGCGAAGCCCTTGCCGTAGCCAAGATCTGACTCGTGCTCGATCTTGAACTTGCGGCAGACATGCTCCGCGCACATCTTGTAGGCGTTATCGACGGTATCGAGTATCACGGTCTTGAACTCGTGCTTGCCTTCCGCGATCTCTCCGCAGGCCGCAAGCAACTCGTCCCACGACCGAATCGGAACCTGGAATACCTCCAGGGAGTTCAGACCAGGCTCAGTCGAAAGAAAGATCGCGTTGTCGGCGTGAGAGCACCATGTCGATTTGCCTATTTTGGTCGCGCCGTAGACTAGCACGGTAAGATCCGCCAGGTTTGGCTTTGGCGGTGTCTTCTGGGTTGGTAGTAGCATCAAAATGCCTCCTTGTGGGTGTTTGATATTTCAGAGTCCGTCCGCAGCTCTTCATGCGGCGGCTTTGACTCATAGAAGTTGGCGACCACGTTCTCACTGCCGTTTGAGCGGCAGAGCGGGAAGTACGCACATGGCCGGTGATAGTTGAAGCAGTATGCCGTGTTCCGGTAGAACACATTGCGCCGTCTGCAGTCCAGGAACTGCTGGGTGAGTTCCCAGAGGTCGCTTCTCATTGCTTCGAACTGATCACGAGAGATGTAGAGCGCCTCGCGGTAGAACATGTCAGGCTCGGAGTACTTCGCGGCGAGCCGGTTCTGGAACGCTTCATCCGATTCAGGCAGTTTGCGCGTGGCGGATGACTTGCCGGTCTTGGACTTCGCAAGCAACTCAGCGCGTCGGGCTTCGAACTCACCCTCTGTCTCGCCTTTGCCCTGTTGTAGCTTGGCTTTGACGAGCACGTTGTAGATGACGCCAGCGATCTTGATGCCGAGTGTTTGCTCGATGTAGTGCGCATACAGCGTGATCTGCAGGTCGGTCCAGAGCTTCTCCAGATAGTCGCCATCCACTTGCGAGGCGGTCTTATGCTCCAGCAGGTAATGCTCCCGGCCCCGCCGGATTACGCCGTCAACCTTGCCTGCGATGGTCAAGCTTCGCGAGCACGCGCCGGTCGCGGGATTGACGATCTTGCCTTCGAACGTCTTCTCTAGAGCGACGACGTCGAAGTCCTCAGACGGATAGCGAGCCGCATAGCCCGTCATCATTGCCCTGGCCAGATGCCAATCGGATCGCTCGGATTCTTCCTGGGCACGATTCGGCAGCGACGCGTCAATGAAGTCAAGCACTGCCTCCAGGCCGCGCCCGCTATGCCACATCTCAAGACACGTGTGGATGAGCGTTCCAAAGGAAAGAGCCTGGTCCCGACCGATGGGGACAAGTTCTCTCAGATACCTCCACTCGCAGGCTTTGCGGCAGTTGCGAAACGAGTTCCAGAATGAGTAAGTGGTTAGTAGACGTTCCATTAATCGATTATCTGACACAGATAATCTCCTGTCGATAAAATCTCTCTTCGTTGCACAGTGATTTTTGTCATTGTTCAAATCCTTTCTTTGTCTAGATAATGATATCTTCTGGCTGTACCAGGACGACAGATTTACCAATAAGTCGCGCGTGCGCCATCGGCTGATTCAGCTCGATCGGCGCGGGTCGGTCATCACAATCGGCAGTCCACCCCGGTCCGCAACCTCCTTCATTATATCGTTGACTAATCTCACGTCTCCTCGCATCCTCTTCCTTCCTTTTCTCGAAATCTTCGTACGTCTCGAACCGATTTCGATCGAGTCCATAGGGATTAAAGTCCGGTATCATTATCTCCTCCTTGTTGAACCGCGTCGACCCACGGCACGAATCGCCGTTTTGTTTCCAGCCGGAAGCCCAGTCGCGCGAGCCGAAGCCGCAGTGCGGACTCGGTGGTATCGAGTTCATCAGCGGCGTCGGCAACGCTCAGCCCTTCGGCTAGGAGAACGTTGACCTCGTTTACGAGTGCTAGTCTCGAATGCGGCATCACCTCACCTCCTTTCGATGTTTGACTTTGCACAAAAAGCATTCTAGCACAATGTTGCAAAACTGTCAAGCTTGATGTATACTTTTTTTCGGAATGCTGGACATTGGCAACGGGGGTGCGGCTAGCCCGCATAACGAAAATGCTTGAATATAACACTCTTTTTGAACATGTCAATAAAGTCGAAAACGCGATAAAGCTGATCCGCGAGAACGAACCCGATGACGGCTACGTGGTGGCCTTCTCCGGCGGCAAGGATTCATGTGTCGTTTTGGATTTGACAAAACGCGCAGGGGTAAAATACGAGGCACGATTTTCCGTGACCTCCGTCGACCCGCCGGAGCTGTTGGACTTTATCAAAGAACATCACCCGGAAGTTGTTTGGCGATATCCGAAGGAAAGCATGTTCGAGCTGATAGTTCGTTTTCGAATAATGCCGACACGAGTAAGCCGATTTTGCACATCTCGATTGAAAGAACGGTTCGGCAAAAACGAAACCACAATTCTAGGCATCCGGCGGTCGGAAAGCCGGACACGTGCCAACAGGCCAACCGTTGAATATCGCCAGTCGCGCAAGCTCGTGCACCCGATCGTTGACTGGTCATATGATGACGTATGGGAATATATTCATAGCCAAAAATTGCCATATTGTTCGCTTTACGACGAAGGGTTCCACAGGATCGGGTGCGTGATGTGCGCATGTCAATCTCCCCATGTGCGCCGCCGCGAGGCTGCGCGCTGGCCTGAGATCGCCCAGAAATATCGCGAAGCCGCCAACGAAGCGATTGCGCGTGGTCAAAAATCAGGAATCCCACACGTAGCGAAAACAGGCGACGAATTGTACGAACTGTGGTTATCGGATCGTCTTTTCGCCAGCCGTCACCCGAAGCTGTTTTGAGATTGTTTTGAGGATAGTGCATATTTACGTTTATGTTCCTAGCATATCGTGGTATATATAATATAGAGGGACAGATAAAATAGTTTTACTATTTTGCAAATACCCCTTGACAAGCAATATATCTTGAGTTATACTATATATAGAGGGTTGGAGTTAAGAGCCTCAAAACAAGGAGATTGAAAATGGCTGGTTATAGTGGATTCTCAAAATCGAACAACGCGCTGGACGCCGAGGACGAGGGGCTGATGACCGCAACGGCGGCGGCAAAGAAGCTCGGTGTGAGCGCCGCCGCAGTCAAGGAGATTCTTTATCCTTGCGAATGGCATCACACCTCAGGCTGGTTCAATCGCACCAACTATTACAACATCAGCGATTTGAGCGAAGAGAAACTTGCGGCATTGAAGGCTTACAAGGCCGACAATTCGGTTTACGAATATCAAGCCGACGTTGAGTGGATCGAGTGGTCGGGATCGCGCCGACATCCGAAGGCAAACAAGTTCAGCGCTGAAAATATTCTCGTGACGGAAAAGAGCTGCTTCTACACTTTTCACCTGCCAGGCCGAGATGTCCGGAAGAAGATTGATTCCAACGGCACGCGGGTGAATCGGATTTGGAAAAAAGGAGAACTGCAATGCTCAGGCTGATTAAGATTTATCGTGTGGCTTGTCGGCGGCTGTATGCCGCCGGCGACCGGTATGTTTTCTCTGAAGTCGGCGAGCGGTTCGTGAACCGATTTGCCGCGGGGCTAATCGCCTTCATTGTTTGTTATATTTGTTGGCAAGTCTTTATCAGATAGGAGGTTCGAGATGAAAATCGGAGATTATGTGATTGTGAGATCAGACAGGGCAGGATGTTTTGCTGGTACGCTATCGGCAAAGGACTGTGACCAAATCACTTTGGCAAATGCTAGAAGGCTCTGGAAATGGGTTGGTGCGGCAAGCTTGTCCGAGCTGGCTATGAAGGGTGTTTCCAAACCGGATGAATGTCTGTTTCCGCCAGAGGTTGACGAAATAGTTGTCTTTGGGACAATCGAACTGTTAGCTACAACAGAAGAAGCAAAACGATCAATTGCTGATGTGCCAATTTGGACTGCACATTAAACACACTTACCCACGTTTACAAACATGGACATCATTTAGGAGGTTGACATGACCGCAGAAAACGATGCCAGTCACGGGCGCGGCTACACTTGCGGCTACGGCGATGGCTCCGGCTACGGATGCGGCTACGGATACGGCTACGGATACGGCTACGGCTACGGCAAAGGCTACGGCAACGGCTACGGCCACGGCTACGGCGATAGCTCCGGCGATAGCTGTGGCTACGGCTACGGCAAAGGCTACGGCTACGGCTACGGCGATAGCTCCGGCAACGGCTGCGGCGATAGCTCCGGCGATAGCTACGGCTACGGATACGGCTACGGCAACGGCTACGGCTACGGCTACAGCTACGGCGATAGCTACGGCAACGGCTGCGGCGATAGCTCCGGCAATGGCTACGGATACGGCTGTGGCGAATAGCTCCGGCAATGGCTACGGCTACGGCTGTGGCGATAGCTCCGGCGATAGCTCCGGCGATAGCTCTGGCAACGGCTGCGGCTACAGCTGTGGCTACGGCTACGGCTACGGATACGGCTACGGCTACGGCGATAGCTCCGGCAACGGCGACGGCTACGGCTATGATGACAATTAAAGACGAAGTCACATTTTGATGCTGAGGAGGTTGAAGAGAATGAACTATTTAACTTTTAGCCGTCGGAATGAACCGGCGGCGGACTACACGCTGAAACTGGATTATGCGGTTGTTCGAACCGCCGGTCGGGTCGTCTACTGCGGAGTTCTTGATGGCGACGAGCTGATAAACGCTCAAATGCTCGACACGAATTGTGTCGTTGAAACGGCCCGAACCGGGATTGCAAAAAAGATCGGGCATCCGATGACCCGTGAATTATTCAGTGTTGTTGAAATCGCGATCGCGACTCCGGAAGCCCGACGGCGGCTTGAGTACGGCGACAATTCGGAGGTCATCGCTTACAGCGATCGAGCGGGCGCATATATCGGGCTTCTCGAAAACCGAACAGCTCTCTCGGTCACGCTGGTCGGCGCGCGGAAGCTCAAATATTATAATGGGCTGGATTCGCTTAGGCGATTTGCCGCAGGCGAACAAGTTCCGATAGAGATTTCAGAATCAGTTTTACAGGTCGAGGTTAGAGGCACGGTCTTGCATGTTTTCGATGTCGTGAAAAAGGAGGTCAAACTATGACACGCGAACAACTGATTGAGGCGAACAGAAGATTGAGAGCTGGTGAGAGCATTAGCTCGGTTGGTGACAAGATTCTCGGGAATTATCAGAACTTCAGAAACGCGCTTCTGGAGGCAGGCTATCGGGTCGAGACGAGTCGGCGGTTGGTGCCGATTCAGGCGGAGAGGCTGGACGATGAAGGCGACGATTGAAGTCAACGGTCAGTCGAGAGAGATTGAGGTTTGGGTGTCACCCTCACAAATCACCGTGTGGGTGACCCCCGACAAATATCTCTCGATTGATCGAGCTTGTGGGCTTGTGACTTGGGAGTCAAAAATGACGCGGAATCACTCGCGAAAAGTCTACATTGAAGAAGCCGACGAGGAGATCACTTTTGATCTTGGGCAATTTGGAAAGGTTCGAATCCCGCGGCCTCATACAGCCGACTGAACTTTTTCCACGGGAAGCCCTCGGGGTCGTTTTTTCGGCCCCGGGGCTTCGCGACCGCCCGGTGGCTCACGATTTTATGGCGGGTCACTTTTCCTGAAGCCTCGAGCCACCAACAAAGTTTCGCGCAGGCCTCGACCTGCGCCGCAGGCCAATCCTCTTCGATTCGATGACTCATCTCGATCCCGATCGTTGAGATGTTTATCGACCCATTTTTCTGAGCGCAGCCGTCCAGCTCCGATACCCCGGCGTGATAGGTGTAGAAAATGGTCAAGTCGGGATTCAATTTGTAAATAACCCCGCCGCGCGTGATCAGAAAATCGGCGGACACCCCGGAAGTCGGGTTGGTCAGCCAGGCTAAGTCCCCGGCTTCGGCGCCGCCGGTATGATGCAGGATTATCGCGGCGGCCTTCACGTCGCCGCGAAGCGAGCGATTCGGAGTCGGTCGATTCGTATATTCAATCATTTTAATGCCTCGATTGCATCCGATAAAATCCGAGTCGCCTTTTGGACATGTGGGTCCTTGGGCGAAGCGACGGCGGCGATCGCGACGGCGATTCGCAAGACAACAAGATCATCAACGACATTCTTAGTTGTGTTTTTATCGGCAACCTGGCCGACCGCATTTAGCAGTGCGGCCAGGTCGGTGCGCTGGCCTGTCCCTTTTTTCAAAGCCTGGCTCAACGTTTTGCCGATATTGCTCAAAAACGACATGTCACTTGTCCGAGCTGCCTGCCTGAGCGCGGCCAACATCCTCGTAAGCAACCGACGCGATATAGGTTATCGCGGCGGCAACGATTGTTTGAATCGCAGTCGCCCAGGCAATCTCTCCTGCAGTAGCCGCCGCGACCGCTGCTGTTGATGCGGCTAGCGCCGCCCAAAATTTACGTGATTTCAGATACTTCATCATTTTTCCTCCACATCCAACCAACGTTTTTTGTACGCATACCGCCGCAGGCTCTCAACGGCCTCGGCCTCAGTCGCACACGGTTCCACACTTTTAATCCTGCGCAACGAACCATTCGTTTTGCGCTCGCAAACAATCCAATTATCGTCCAAATGCGTGCCGATCCCCTGCGAAATCCCGACTTCTAGCCCTCTTTGATTGATAAATAAGCCCTTCACAGAATACCTCCCTGCCGCCCGAAAAACGACCTCACAGAATCGCCGCCACAGCCCCTCTAAATGCGATAACGACTACTTAGTCGTATTGAGGGTATATCGCCCAGAATCGAACGCTAGACCCCTTAAACGCGATTTAGCACTTTTCGACCCTTTGCGCGTTCAACGACTCATCACAAAGTATATATATCTATTCGCACGGAGTATATATAGGGATTATAAATAGTCTTTATATAGTCCTATATAGACTCCTATTAGTTACCTTTGACTGCTCAGTATCTCACTTAACCGGCGGTGCAGCCATTTCCATCCGTCCTCGCTCAGCCAGCGCGCGAAGTGCCAGGAGAAGAATCCGCCGAAGAACGCGTTGCGATTTGTGCAATCAACAACGCAGCCGATAATTCCGCCAACAATAATCCGCGCCAGTGCGCCTAAATGAAAATGGATTTCTCCGCTTTCATCTTTTCGGCAGCACGGCAAAGTCAAATAAGAACCGGGCAAAATCAGCGTAGCGACAACTGCGCCCGCGATCCCCGATAAAGCATATTCAATCGTCCATTTACAACCGAGCAACACAACTAACGCTCCAACGTTGACAACCGGGCCGCGCGATAAAGCGTGGCGAACAGTGCAAAAAAGACAAAAAGATACGCTGGTGGCTCAGAAACAACACCTACGCTATCTATCCAGCAACATTGAGAGGCCCTCGCGCTGGCGACTCCGAGCCACAGCGCACCGTCGTCATATGTCCTCACCTCCCCGGTGTAGGTCGACCAGTCGTCGGTTAAATGCCACAAGCCCGCGACTGCATCGCCTATTCCTGCCGAAATTGTAATCGCGCTGCCAGATTGTTGTCTTGCGAAAAACGAGATTTGCCACAAGCCAGCGGGCAGACTGCCCTGCGAAACAATCCTGTTCTCCGAAGTCCCGTGAGTCCACGCCATCAAAACGCCATTCGTCACGATAAAATCTGTCCCCGTAGCTCCGCCATAATCGCAAGTCCATCCGGGGACGTCGCCGGGATAGGCTCCGGCGGTTTCGAAATCACCGTTGGGCAGCGCGATCGCCGCGCTAGCCATCATCAGTAAAATCATTATCCATCGAATCATTAAAATCCTCCCTTTTTGCACAGCCGCGACCAATGCCGAGGTCGCAGCGGGATTGTGGTTTTGTCCTGCGAGTAAACAAGATGATTTGCCCTCGTGGCCAAATGCTCGCCGCGATAGACTAGGTGACCTCCGCCCCAGACAATCGAAGCGTCGTCCGTGACATTCAGCGCGGGCGATATAAAAAGCCCGAGACCGTCGGCTTCGACGGTCGTTTTTCCGTCGGCGGTCGCGAGCGTGACTTTTGACTTTGGAGTCGTCAGCCCATAAACGATTCCACGCCAGCGGTGATAAAAAATGGGCAGATTATCGCTGCCGATTTGAGTCTTCCAATATCGCGGCATGACGGCGATCGGAATAGATATAAGGTGCTTGCCTTCGTACGTTGTTTCAGGAGTATAAATCCCGCCGAGCATGCTAAAAGGGCCTTGGTGCACTGACCGGAACGATGATCCCCATGGCTCGACCTCGACAGCGGGCGCTTCGAGAACGACGTCGGGGCGCATGGGGTGCAGGCTGTCGGCGGAATGGCGATATATTTTGGTTTCATTATAAACTTCAGCGCTCAGCCACTCCCAGGCCACCACTCCGTCGACCAGCAGCATTGCCTTGGGGATATATTTATCGCGCCAAGCGAAATCGCCAATTTCTTTACTCTTGTTCCACGGCCCGGCTTGATCGAAAACGACGAAATGCACCTGTCCGCTCGGATGTCTGAAAATGGTAAAATCTCCGACTGTGTATGACCCTTCGGTCAAAAACTCGATTTCAACGACCGAAACCTCACCGACCCCAAAATGCCGATCAGGGTAATCCTGATACAAAAATGCACACTGAATCTGCTCGTCGGTCCCGTTCATAAAGTCAGGGTCGGCTAAATCAATTTCCGTTTGGCCGTAGGCCAACTCCCACCCTTTGTCTCCGAGCCACACTCGAATTGGCCCCGGTCCCGTCCAGCTGAAATCGCAGAACCGACCGCCTGAAAAGTTAATCCCATCGTCGACATCGAGCGCGGTTACGACCAGTCCGGCGGAATCGCAGCTCACGGCAAATGGCTCGTCGGATTCCATAATCACGACAGTGCCGTCAACGGTACAGGATATATCGGCACGGTGATCTTCAAGGACCGATGCGATCGAACTCGCGACCCCGCTAAGCGTACCGCCGGTTAGCTCGCCGTCGTATTCGTCGCCGTTCCACAAAACGACGTATAAATCGCATGCCAAAAAGTCGTCGTCGACATTCAATATGTGAGTGTACGGATCATAGTGAATATCGTAAACGACCTCGACGCGCCATCGCTTTGATAATGTTGCATAAACCGGAACGTGCGTTATTTTTGTATTTTTATCAGCGTTAATCGCGCCGTTTTCAACGACGCCGCCCGTCCAATCGACAGTCGCGCTCCGAAGTGGAGTTTTGATCGCCGCGCCCGGGGGCTTCACGTAAAATCCCAGCGGCGCGTCTTGCATACAAGGAGAAAAACAAAGCGCAATATCGTCACCGGCAGGCTCCGGACTGTTGGCTGGATATAATTTAACATCGCCATATTCGGTGAAGTCGTCATATCCTGGAGGCAGGTCGATAAAAGTTTCAGAAAGAAGTTCGTAGTTGGCGCTCCAGGAAGCCGCTCCAGTATATTCGACAGGATAATTTGTCTCCGGATCATCGTTAAAAACGTAAGTGAATTTGAACCAATCAGGATCACCCGTTTGGTCGCCGACAGTCCAAGTCCTGTTTGGGAAGCCTTCAGGCGGATCGGTCGGCGTCGCCACTCTGTGAGTTTTTTTGAGGTTTCCTGTAAAAGAAGCGAGTTGTGGCTCGCCGTCAATTTTTCTGCTGTCGACATTTCCTGTGACGATAAGTGGGCCGGAGTGATCGACAAAGTATCCACTGTTTTGCTGTACGCCTGTCGAATAATAGTAGCCTTCAAAGCCATCAGTATAACTAAATTGGCCCGCGCCTGCCGACAAAAGCAATTTGCGTCTAATGTAATTATTTTCTACGGTTGTGTCGACGAAACCAAAATCGCGAGTCTCGCTGCAAATCGAGTCTTTCTCGTTTATCTCGCGATTATAAGTTCCCGAAGCCCAACAAAAATCAATAGTGTTGACAGCAGTACGGTGATAGACTTTGATGGCGTCTGGCGGCATGCCCGGCTCATTATTCTCGTCAAGGCTCCAGCCCTGATAACTTTGTGGCGGGACTACCCATCCTGGCTCTATTGAAATCGGACTTGTCACCCACTCGCAGCCGGATATATTGAATGTTCGCTTTTGGCCGCCAAAAGTGATGTCGAGCTGACAAGTCTCGCAGACGTCGCGAAACTCAGCGGAAATATGGGAAAGTGGTTCATGTTTGAGTGAATTGGGAAAAGTGAAACCACTCTCGCTCCACGTTTCGTATATACTTGAAGAATATTGAAGTTTGCAGTAACGCTTTATCGTACCAGTCAGCTCGATCTCAACTTCGGCTGCGGTAACACTTTCGCCCACTATTTTATAAATCGTTCCGGCATGCAAAAATCCATCTTCTGGAGTACTCCAGTCGATTGAGCATAAATATTCAAGACACTCCTCATATTCCAACGGATCATTTGACACCACGTGCGAAATTAGGCACGGCTGGAGCGATATATTAAAAATAGTCGTGGCGAGCGACGATAAAGATTGCGGTTCAGACTGCCCCAATCCGATGGTGAGTGTCCCCGCCGTAATCCCGTCACCAGCAGGAAATAGAGGATTTCCGCGAGAATCTGCGACATTGACCGTCGCGTTCACGCTCAGTTTACGAGTTCCGGCATCATTCGAAACGAGCAGATATTTAGGAGCTTCCATCGCAAATACACTCCACAGCTTCATCAATTATGGTCTGAGATTCAGCGGAAATCGACTTCACGCGCCCGCACTTATCGTAAGTCAAAACTCGATAATGCAATATCAGTTTTTTTTCGTCGCCCTCGTCCCACGTCACGTAATTCCCGATCCAGCTGACGGGTCGTTTCTCGTCGTCTCGATCCCAGTCGACCTCAGGGTTCAGTCGGTTCAGCTCCAAAACCTCGCCGCCCGAGCAATCACCCGTCGAGCTGGAGGTCGTCGGCGCGATCGTCGGCTTCATCGCGATCACGACCCCGCCCGGTCGCCTCGTCACCGAGACCCCCTTGCCGCCGGTCATATTTTCAAGCGCGGTTAAACGTCGCTCCAGCTCTTTTAGCGTCGTCATCCAGAGATTCCTAACAAAAATGACATGTCGACGGCCTCATAATAATCGTTTCCGTCGTCGTCTACAATCGCCGTCCAGCCGCCCTTGCCTGCCGGATTAAGCTCCATCCCGGGAACATCAGAAATCCACACCGGGGTCCCGACCTTTTTCATGTCCTCGGTGTAAAAAGGCTCTTCATCGGAGATATTATGCCAGAAAATGAGATTCCAATTTTCGTCTCGTGCCTGAAGTGGCGGGCGCCAGAACAAGTTGTAAGCTCGATCGCGGACAGAAAACTTGTAGGTGACTGCGCTCGAAATCATATCACCGTTGGAAATATCATACGTATTATCGACATTTGCGCCTGTGCACAAGAGATGTTTTTCGTCGAAGCCTAAAAACGTGCGGTCGTTGACGCGGTTTATCGTTTTCATTAAAGCATCGTGACCCGGCGATTCGCGACGGACTTTCACTGTTATCGTGGCAACCGAAACCGGCGGGGCCTCAATATCGACAACCGGGGTCTCGGTGTCCTCATAAATCCACCCCGTAATGTCAGGTCCCGCCTCAAGGCCATAGTCGGTGCTGACTTCAAAATAATCTTCGGTGATCTCTCCAGCCGTTGAAAATTGAGCCGTCCAGACTCCGATTCCTGGGTGACCGGCAAGCCGCTCGCCCGAAGCGCTGACGCAGCGGAGCTGCGGATACGGCTGGCCTGCGGCTGTAATCCACGGGTCGCCGGATCGCGGGAGAAAATCTCGCGGCAGCGGTTCAATGTCGTCCCAATCGCATTGAAAAACGAGGGTTCCGGTCTGGCCTTTGGTGTCAAAATTAAGACTGCGCTCTTTTTCAGCGATTATCATATTCCACTCTCCACTGCAGGCCTCGTTGCTCGACGAACTTCTAGCATTAATAGCGGCAAAACTGAGGCGAACTCGACCAACTGACCGAATAGACTCGTGCTTCCAGTCAAATAAGTTTTAATCTCGTCCCATGGCGGCTCGGCTGCGCCCGCAATTGCCCGTTGGCGGGCAATCGCTCCGCCGAACAACTGACCTTCAACGGCGGCACGGACTTTGGCCTCGGCAGCTTGACCGGCTTTGACGGCAGCGGCGGCGGCGCTGACTTTATCTGCGGAATACGAAATCGGGATCTCGGTTGTTTTTCCTCCAAACATCGAAACCCCCGTTTTCGCCAAAGCTCCGGCACGGCCAAGCTCGCTCAGTTTTTCGTAATGTGTTTTTGCATCCGAGGCAGCCTCGTCGCGAATCCGTTTCTCTTCATCGGCCTGCCGCTTGACTTCGTTGATCGTGGCGTTTGCGAATTGCTCCATCAGACGGACTGCTTCTGAAGCCCGTTGCTTGACGACGTTGAAAGCTGACTTCGCGGCGTCGACAGTCGCACTGATCGAAGCGGCATGTTTTTTGTTCGATTCAATATGAGCGTCGGAGGCGTCCTTCATTTTCGCTGTGTCCATCAGCAATTTCTTTGTGGCGTCGCTTGCCTCGCGGTATTTTCCGTTCAGGATTTCCCATTGCATGGCAGCTGCCGCAGAACTATCGCCCGCAAGCGCGATTTGTCGCCGCAGGCCCTCGACTTCACTTTGAGCGTCGGAGGCGAGTTGCTCCTGTTTGCTCACGGCATCGGAAGCGTCTTCGATGCCTTCAACGTCAATCGCGTTAATTTCTGGCGGTTCGCCCCAATCGGGCATTTCGACCGGCGGCAAGCGAAGAATCCTCGCTAGGTAAGCGTAAATATTTCGCACAACGCCGTACCACCAAAAACTCACGCGAAAACATCGGGTCAAAAACTCAACGATACCGGGCATTGCGCTCGCGATTTTTGATACCACCCACGCGACAACCTTAAGCCCGTCCGCGATTCCAGCCAAATAATTTTTAACTCCTGCACTCAGCGCGGGCGCGATCGCAGCCCACGCTGACTTGAACGATTCGGCCAACGCCGCCAGCGTAGGCTTGATCGAGTCCAGCCACGTTTTTAATTTTTCGACCGCCCGCGGCAGCGCCTCGACCAGCGGCTCGATCGCAGTCTTTAGATATGGTGCAAACGCTGCGCCGATTTGTTTTTTTACACCGGCCAGCGTCTGATTGAGTTCATCAAGAGTATCGTCATAAGCTTGGACGTTTGCGAGCTCCTGATTAGACAGCACAAGCCCCAGCGCTGTCGCTTGATTCATCACGCCAGCAAAATCGTCCGCAGTCATCCCTAATATCGGCCCGAGCTCCATCCACCCGCGGCCAAACAAAGCAGCCGCGGTGGCGTTGCGCTCGGTCGTGTTTTGCATGCGCTGCAACTTGGCGATGATTTCTGGCACCAAGTCGTCCATCGAGCGGAGCTGGCCGGAGGAAGTGGTCGCTGATACCCCTAATTTTTGCAGAGCTCTCGCAACATCGCCCGTTCCGGCGACAGCTTCCGGCATCCTGCGGATTAAAATCGCGATCCCGCGAGTGATCCCCTCATAACTGAGGCCACTCATCGCGGACACATGCTGCAATTTTTGCAGCATTTCTGTCGATATCCCCGTGTTGGTCGACATGTCCATAACGGCCTCGGACCATGCCGCCGTCTCGGCCGCCATCGACTTAATGGAGTCGGCAGTCTTTTTCGCGGCAACGCCGACCCCAGCAATAGCCCCGACGGCCAATGCGGCCGCGGCCACGTAAGGCCCTGCCGAGCTTGCGGTCGTCATAATCCCGCCGATCGCACCCATTCGACTTGTAGCCTGCTGAGCAAAAGCTCCGCCGAACTGCTGAATCCCGCTTTGGCCGCCACCGGCCCCGACCGCTTTTGAACTTCCAGCCGCGACTTGATTGGCTTTGGCCATATCTTTAATGGCCTTTGTCGTCGGGTCGGTCACTTTTTTTATCATCCGGATTCGGGCTTCGAGGTTTTTCAGCTCGCCGGATAGCTTTTTTGCCTCAGGCGTTCCGGCAGGGGCTTTGAGCAAGGCCATTTGGGTGTCGTGCGCCCGTTTATTTAACGCGCCCATCTCGGCGGTCAGCTTTTTCCACTGAGCGGTGTCGACTTTGACTTTACCGGATTTGTTGAGCGCGGAGATGAGTTTATCAGTCTCGCGCTCAGTTTTTTTTAGCTCCGACTTGAAGCCGCGGTTGTCGAGTTCAAAACTCCCGTATATCGACCCTACATTTTGGCCTTGCATAGCTCCCTCAGTTTTTCGCGCTCATCCGCGATTTCCTCTTTTGTCATTGCGCGCTTTTCCGGCAGTGGCGCTTTTCCAGCCCTGAGCAAAACGCCCCAAAGCACGCCATCGAGCATGTCCCAAAAATCCACCCAGCACATCGACCAAAACTCGTCGGGCTTGAGTCGGAGAATCCCGTAAGCGTATCGCTTAATCAGTTTCCAACTCAGCCCGCCGTCACGTTTTTTTCGTCGACCCCATCGGCGGGTTCGTCCGGGGTTATCGCGGCCAGCAGCGCGAGACGATTCGTGACCGCTTCCGAGAAACTGCACACCCGACCAACGGCGTCATAAGTCAACGCCTCTCCGCCGATTTCTGAAACACCGAGCGATCGCAGGCCCGCGAATATAATTCCCTGAATCAGATAGCCCGAAATAGAGTTCTCCAAAAACAGGTCGTTAATGCTCGCGCCGGAGGCCTTCTCTCCCGCGTTCATCACGGCCATCGTCGTCGGCAGTTCATATTTCACTCCGGCAACCGTCACATCATATGTTTTCATGACCCTTGACTCCAAGTCAATCCACCCGTCACTCTAAATGACAGTGACATTGTCGCCTCGCCGGACATGTCGGCGTTCATTGACGGTGCCAACAGATAACAATCGCCCGTGGCCTCGTCGCCGCTGTCGCCCAATGTGATTGTCATTGCGAGCGGCGTTCGGGCTGCGGCCAGATTTGACCAATAGGCAAATCCGCATTCGCCTGAGACCAACACCGCATCACTCAGGTTGATTGTTTGCTCGGTGTTCCACCCGGCTACATATTTGCGATCAGGAAAATCGTGAACATCGCTGATGTCGATCATGTCGGGATCACCACCCTCGATGGTCACGTTTCTCTGCCCCACAATCACTCCGCCCGGGGCCTCGACAATAACATTTGCTCCAATTACTTTAGCCATAATTTATCCTCTGTCGAAAATTGATGATAACGAGAAAGTATAACGGCTTCGACCGGTCTCATCATTGCCTAGCGGCACAGGCTGCGAACCGGTGCTTCTCAGCAATAAAATCGGCGAACCCAGCGTCGAATTGCCATCAAGAAAACTGTAAATCTCTCCCACCAGCTCCATCGTTTCGCGCAGCGTGTTTCCACGGACGATTACTTGAAGCCCCGGTCGAGATATTCCAGTTGTCACGTCGGCAGGCAGTCCGGCGAGAGAAAAAAGACCGACTGCCGTATCGGGTTTGTCGGGCAGTGACTCGATTCCGACATTGCCAGTCGCACCGTCGGGATCATAAGTCACTAATTGTGCCGTGTTCAAATGTTCGGCAACAAGCTCAGCTAACACTGCCCTCACCAATTATCGCAAGTTTTACAACAACCGTCCCGCCGGTGGGGTTGTGGATCTGACATTCTTTCTCGGTCGCCCCAACCGCCCAGCCGTCGATCGGCGACTCGATAAAAAAGCGAGATTCGGCGCCAACCTTGAGGCCGTTGCTGGTGAAGTCGTCCAGCGGACCATGCCAGGCGTTGTTCGCCCCGGGCTTAAAATACACATAATATCCCGCTGTTGCCGTAACGAGTTCGACATAAATAGCCTTCACCTTGCTGAACGAGTATTTGCCGAAAACACTCGCAATATCCGTCAGGTCAATATCCTTTGTGGCGTTTGTCGTCAGCGAAAATTGGTCGTGATAGCAGATTTGCGCTTTCCTGCTGCCAGTCCCGTTGGCAATCGTCGCCTTGCGCTTATTTGAAAAAGCATCCGTGACAACCGTCCCATCTGTCATCGTATTTTTTGTCGTGCCGACCAAATCTACGGTTAGCATACCCGAAAATTCAAGTGCCATTACCTGCTCCTTTTTATCGCGTCGGCCACCCTGGCCAGATAGCCTTCACTCCGGGCTTCAAGCGGTCCGCTCAGATACATCGCCTGCTCGCCCGGCTTATGTTTGTAATTGCGAGAATTATGTTGAATCGCGGCGTGCGGCGCAGCATATCCGACCTTGAATGACGTGTCGGTCAAATCGACTTCGACTGATGACACCAAGCCGCCATGATAGCCTCTGCGTTTTGGGCAAACGGCCTGCGAGGCCTTCGACAAATCGTCGGCACACTCCGCAATCGCTTTTTTGATTGCCGCGTCCTGTTTCGCAATCAGTTTATCGAAGTTCATCCGTCGGCTGAAACTCACCTAAGGTCACCTCCAAATGGTGCGGCGTGCCTTCGAGACTGAAATCGTCAACGCGTAAAGCGAAGTAGGATTTATCGCGATAATTAACGACATCACCGACTTCGACTTTTGCGTCGTTGGCACAAAAAGCCCGAAGGCTGCCGACCGCCTGCCGACCACGAGCATCAATCACCATTTTCTCGCTCGGCTCGATGTGTGCGGCGACCTCGCGGCCGTCGCCCAAGACCTGTTCGCCAAAAGCGTCATGGCCGATCCGTCGCCGCACAACCATCGTGTCGAAGTACATCAATCAGCAGCCTCGATTGTCATCGTTGCAGAAGAGACATTCACAATCAGCCACTTGTCGACCAGGCCGATTACTTGAACGCAGCCTCCGATTTTATGGTTCGCAGTCTCAAACGATACTTTATCACTTGTCGCAACACCGTCAGCAATTATGGAATTATTATCGTCGGCTGTGCCGCCAATAATAACCAAATTCTGGTTGACTGTCTGAGCTATAAAAAGTTGTGCCCCAAGCACCGGAGCCGGCAGCCGGACTGTTGTCGCGCCAGTGGAAAAAGTCGCGGCGATCAAGCTGCCGAAATCGGCCTCCGTCACAGCATAAGTCGCCTTGTCGGCGAGCGTCACCCGAAGCCGAGCGATTCGAGAAATCCCCGTTGCGGTAAAATCGCCGGAAGCTGAACTTATCCAAGTCAGCGGTTTGCCTTTAATGCTTTTCGCACCAAGGCCACCGCCCTTAGTCCAGACCCCACCGACTCCAGCCGTCACACCCTCAGGTCTTATGTTCGACATTTTCAGCCTCCTTATTCAGTGACTTTCGCTATCAGCCAGCTGTCGACGTCTGGCAAGAATGGCAGCGGAAAAGTGATCATTTCAATGTAACGAGCGTTGCTCGCCTTATCGGCCCAGGTTCTAGGGATTCTAGCACCGACATAAGTGACTTCGTCGGTGGCATCGTAATAAGCTGCATATAGCATCTGAGCGCCGATATTTCTGTCGCTCGATGGGAATATAACAGCCGCGTCAGCCGGGATCATTGGCCGAGCCGTCCCACTGTCATCATACCATTCGTCATATCCGAACACATCCAGCCCTTCGATATTGGCCAAATACTGAGCGCCGTTCGGTAGATCTCGGACATCCATGCTCCCCATTTGAGCGTTTCGGATATCGAGCTGGAACAGGATTTGCTCGTCGGACAAAAATAAATCCGCAGCGTCAGCACCCAAAACCAATGTATCGGGAGTGATTCCTGAAGCCTGAATCACTTGGCGTTTCCAATCCCGCAGATTTTTTCTAATCGCGGAAGCGCTCCCACCCCAAACATCATTTCCGGTCAAAGCCTCAGCCTGAGTATGCCCGAGGTCGATTTCCGTATCAACGCCCTCGCCCTTGATAACCATTTTTCCAAGGGTGAGCAGCTGGGCGCACATGAACTCTTCGGTCCGAGTATCCATATCGTCCTGTAGTGCCATTTGAGCGGCGATAGCCTGCTGGGCACGATCGTCCGGACTCATGCTTCCACCAATTATCTCGCCCGGCAGTCGTTCGAAAGCATCCGAGCCACGATAAATACCTCGCGGCGCAACCATCGGTGGCTGCATTCGGCTGGTTGTCATGCTGAGTTTCTCAACAAGCGTTCCGCCAATAATCCGACTGACAAATGGAGCAAGTGCTCGTTTGCCTTTCTGAAAATCTGCCAGAACGTAATCACTTTCGAAAGCTGTGAACTTGCCGCCAAACAGTCGTTCGCGGAGAAAAGTTCGAGGCCGAGGCGTCCCGTTGATCGCCTCCAACATGGTCGCGGTATCAAAAGTCAAATCCATCTTAATTCACCCCCACGCTCGGCCGAATTATCAGGCCGATCGATTGCATTGCATATCTATGAGTGTTGGCGGTATCGGATCCGCCAAAAGTCAAAGCGTCCTCGGCAAATTCTCCAGCGACATAAACCGAAGTAACGACATTACCACTTGTCGCGTCAACATTTTCTGCCAAAATCGCGTAAGCGGTTCTAGTGCCGTCATCGGCTCCAGCAGAGTTGACGATTTTACAAAGACCGTTAGCGGTGATTTTTCCGAGCACAGTCCCGCGGGCCAGCTTCCCTGCCCCGGAGGCGATCGTCGCCTCCACCGCAATTACGTCGCTCGCCCCGGCAATCAAATTATCCGGGCTGCTTATAGTCGAATCAAACATTACCGTACCCCCTTAATTTTCTTGAGATGAGCGATCATTGATGAGACTGCTCTATCTCGTCTGTTTGGAGACGCTCCTCCCGCAGGCACGTATCTCACCGCGCCGCTGCGGCGAGAAGCTAGCGTCGCATTTCTTCTCACCGAGTCGTCTAGTAAAAGCGACATCGAGACCTCGGTCGGCTGCTTTCCTGAGCGAATCGCCGCTCGAATTATCGAGCCGGAACCCGGCACTTTTTTCTCGAGCGCGAGAAGCGCAAGGACTCGTTTTCGCTCTCGGGCGACAATTGAGACCTCTTCTTCGGTCAGCTCGTCCTCTTCCTCGAGGACTTCCTCGACTTTTTTCTCGACCAACTCCCCGATCAATTCCTCCAGGACTTCGACATCATCCTCTGCAAGCTCGACCGGCTCGCCCTCTTTAATAGCATCGTCAGCTGTCTTTTCGACTAGCTCTTCAATCAACTCCTCGACCTCAGCTTTGTCATCTTCGTCGAGTTCGGCGAGCATTCTTTTGAACCGCTCGCTGTCAATTTTCACTCCATTCAACATAACCGATCCTCCGTTTGCGGTGATTTCAACCGCGATTTTTTTATCGATCTCGTCTGCAAATCCTAACTCTACTGCACGAGTCGCTGTCATCCAAGTTTCGGCCGAGACCATTTTTTCAATCGCCGATTCAGCTAAACCCGTACGTTCAACATATGCCGCCACCATGGATTTTTTAACCTCATCAAGCGAATCCGCCGCCCGCCTTAAATTATCCGCATCGCCCCCCAAACCGTCAACTTGCGGATTGTGAATCATGAAAATGGAACTTGGCGGCATGATAACGACATCGCCAGCCATTGCAACAATCGAGGCTGCCGATGCCGCGATCCCGTCAATGTAAACAATCTTTTTTGCCGGATAACGACGCAGCAAATTGTAAATCGCGACCCCGCTGAACAAATCCCCACCAGGCGAATTGATGCGGATCAGCAACTCATCTATTTCGCCAAGCCGCTCCAGCCGTCGAGCAAAATCATCAGCACTTACTCCGACCAGCTCGCCGTAAAGCCGAAGCTCGGCTTTTTTATATCCCGACGCTGAAAACTCAATCGTCATCCGTAGCCCCCCCTTTTGCATAATTTGGATTTCCAGTCGCCGACAAGCGAACCCACTCGACTTCAGTTTCTTGAATAATATCATCAAACTCAAGCCCTGAAATCTCCATCGATTCTTTTGAGTGGGTCGAAAGCCCCGCATCGATTCGAGCCTTTGCAGCTGCAATCTCATCCTTCGGATTCATTTGGCCCATCGCCTGCCCGTTCCATTGCCCCGCCAGCCAAGCCGCTTGAATGGAATAATCATCCCAGTATCCCGCAGCCTCAAGCCGACCCTGCAACAGTCCCTCTTCAAAAATTATCTGCGCAATCGGGTCGCAAAAGTTTGCAGCGAAATCGCTGCGGTCGATTCTCAGTCGCTTCCAAAACTCCAGAAGTGCGGCGCGTGCTGCCGTGTAGCTACTCGTGAACTTCAACAACAAAAGCTCTTCAGGAATATCTGTCGCCGCCCCGATTTCTTTGGCGATCATCTCTACAAACGCGCCGAATTGATCGTTTGGCCGATTCGGGGCCATCATCGTGGCGTCCTCATCCGGATTCAATGCGATCATACTCATTGAACCCATCGGAATCTCAACAGGATCGGGCCGATCGAAAGTCTCGTCGGAGTCTCTTCTTGCAAACGCATTTTCAAGAGTAAACTCAGGTGTCTTGCTTTTCACCAATATCGTCACGAAAGACGATACAACTGCCGCCGCCAATTCCGTGAATGAATAACGAGACAACTGTTTGCATGATTCGATCACCGGAGCCAGGAGCGGGATTCCCCGATATTGGCCTGGCCGCTCGCGAGTCAAGAGATGAATCACATTCAATCGACCAGTCTCACTTCTTACAGGAACTCGAACCCACTCGGGACGACCCGCCTGATAAGTTGCGTGCGGGTGAACTGAGCAAACGTGATAAGCGACAACCCGCCCGTTTTCATTTATCTCCACCCCATCATGAAAAAGAGGATCGCGGGCATGAGCTGGAGGATTGCAGACCCGGTCGGATTCGATTAACTGAAGCCTTAAATTATAAGGCTGATCGGTCGGCTCTTCGTCTAATAATAAAATAATTGCGTCGCCACTTAACTGCCACGATAAATAAGCGAGTTGCTGAACGTCAGAAAAGTTCTCAAGACCGCTCGCCTCGCAGTCTTTCGACCGCGCCCACAACTCAAACTCACGCTCACGTACACGAGCAAATCTAATCGCTTCTTCAGGAGATAAATTCAAAACCTCGGCGTCCGGAGTCGAGCGGAGCCGAAGCCCCGGCCCGACGACATTAACAGACTTCCGATTTATTGCAGCCCGAGCGATCGGCGCGTTCATGTAAAGCGCACGGCTTCGTTGTCGCAAAGTCTCAAGATTTAACTCCTGATCCTCGACAACGCTGCCACCTCGATCCACCCAGCCCTTGACCCAGTTTGCAGACTTGGTCGCACCACCTTCGGAATATCCCGTATTGAAAACCTGCAACGCTGCTCTGGCAGCTTGCCGCCGTAACGCCGATTCCGGCTTAAAAGTGCCAACCACTGAATCTATAAAATTATTGATTAGCCTCATAATTATCCGTCCATCGGAATAATTCGCCGAACCCTGACCCCCCGGCCACCGCCGCGCTCCAACCGAGCCACCTGATTCTCATAATACTCAACCATCTCTCGGACTTCTCTTAAATTAGCACGCGACACCCGAGTTGACCCAATCGAGTACTCCTGATTTTGAGCGATCGCCCGGAGCGCGGTTTTCCAAATCACCAGATTACTTTGAGCCTCTTCTAACTGCTCTCGTCTATTCATAAAGATTAATCTCCATCCACAACATCGGATTGTTGCAAGCGATGTCAATTAAAAAACTGCTGCTGCCTTCAGATTGCTCAATCGACAAAAACTGCAAATCCGGGGCAGACAAGTCAAAACCCATGTTTAGAAAATCTACTGAAATAGCGTTTACGATCGCTTCTAAATTATCGCCGGGGCCTCCGATAAAATAATCATAACTTGGAAACACTACGTCAAAGGCTTTATTGCCGTCAAAGTACCGAACAACTAGTTCGTCGTCGGGCTGCCTGAATTCCCAGCCGTCCGGGCCAATAAAAAGCCGAGCGGATCGAAAACGACACTTAGTCGAAGTCGATTTATTATAGCCCGGAACATAGCCTGGAACATAGCTTGGAACCATCATCGCAGCACCGGCTTAATTGTTAAACTGTGTCTGGCAGGCAAACACCCGTCTGCGGTCACCACAACCACCACCGTTTTCTCGCGATGTAGCGCCGGAAGGATATCAGGAAGCCTTAATCTATAAACTCCATAGCCGACTTCCAGCCAATCCTCTGCTGTCGCCGACACTGGAGTCACCGGCCCAGTATCGACGGCCATCTCAACAGTGATTTGATCGTAAGCAATCCCTGTTTCTGACAAAGCGGGATCGACGGCACTTCTTAACTCAGTCGCGATTATATTTCTCATCACTCATCTCCAGACAAACCATCGACGGGATTGATCCGATTCAAAAGCCACCACGGCGCACCCGCTTTACCAAACGCGCCTAACTGCCGGACACTCCGATAAACCCCCCCGGCTTCAGCCCAACAACTCGACACCCCGTTAATCGCCACGAAGTCGCCCGTTTTCAGCTCACCAATATTTATCCACTGGTCGCCGTGCCCCGTAATCACTTTGACTCCCTGATGAGCCGATCCGTCGTCGGGCTGCATTAATCCCGTTCCGTCGTCGATCCAATACGAATGTTTGTCCGCCGCAATTTCCGTTACATTTCCCCAGACGCGAACAATCATTCCGATTGTGTTCAAGCCGATGCCGCCCTCAACGCCCGATTGACCGTTTGTCTCGCCGTCACCGTTTACCGCCCAGCCGCCGCCGCCAAGCGACCGGTTTGTTAACCCGACCGGCTTCGGCTCTACAGACGGGCTGGCGGACAGTGCCAAGCTGTGCGGCGTTAGACATTTCTCGCACCCCAGCGAAGTCATCGAGCCGACAAGATTCACCGCCCGACCAATCGGCACGTTTCGCTCGGTGATTACACGAAGCCCGACCAAGCTTCCGGGTTCGCCGATATAAATACAATCGGGGAATCGAGCCAGCACGGTCTTCTCGGCAAGATTCACGCGCGCGCCATCACTTTGCGCCTTCGCCCAACCCAGCGATCCAGCATCAAATGTCGAAAACTGCGGAATGGATAACCAATAATCAACGTGCGGGCCGATGTCAGTAGAAACGACTCGTTCGCCCCCGAGCGTTCCCAAAAGCCCGTCGACCACCCAGGCCCGATCGGCGGTTGTGACCCTCGTTGATGTATAAACTCGAATGTGGTCGTTGCTTCCGTCTGCAGCTAAAATCGCAAAACTGCCGTGTTGATCTTCACCGACTTCGACAACTCGTTTGTTATAAATCCAAACCCTTGTTCCGTCGGGCGCGATTTTCAGCGCAGCGATCGTTGAAAAATATTCGCTAGCAACTTCAGCCGTAGCGGTCGGCACAACACCCGGGCTTGCCGGACAGCCACTTCCTGACAAATCTACTTTCGTTCCAGCCCAACTGTAAGGCTCATTAACAGGCTTGCTTACATAAAGATATTTGTAACTCAGGCCGTTATCATCAGCATATCCCTTAATTGCAGCAACTCGAACTCGCCGCTGGCCTTCAACCGTTGTCATCTCGCCAGAAACTTCAACCGTCTGCCCTAAATGCAAATCTTTGCTCGGACAGAACTCGACGATTAAACTGAGCGCATCGTCCCAGTTGTCTCTAACCACAATATAAGCGGGCGATTGGTACGGCCGAACTTTCGTTACAAGTGTGCAGTCGATCGTCACCGATGTCGTGTCTGGTTGAGCTACTGCATATCGAACAGACCCCGGGCGATCAAGTGGGCCTTGATACGCCGGAGTCCACGGCTGCGGAGTCGCCCCCGCAACTACGCTTAACACAATTAAAATCAAGCACAACCGAAATATTCTCATAATGTCCTGACCTCTATATTCGCCGAGATATCCGATGACGACGTCAAGACAATTCGACTGCCGTCGCCAATCAGCCACGAGTTTACAGGCACAACGACAGACTCATTCGGCTCAACTTCAAACTTAGAAGTCAGACTCATCCAACTCATATTTCCTGAATCTCCAAATAGCGTGCCGATTTGCAAATCGACCTCAACTTTGCCGTTGCCTGTATTTTCAAATAACACGCAATACTTGCCCTCAGGCGAAAGAGTCTCGGGGATCGGGACAGGTAGCGCGAGGGGCGAGGACTCGTTGGTTTCGATCGTGCTGAAAACCGTTGCATTCACACGAGACTTCGCGCCAGGGATTGAAATGTCGCCGCCGAGCGCGGCAAGGATTCTTGATAGCAAGGCCTGAGTGCTTAACATTGAACGCTCCTTATTTTCCAGTTTCGCTTGCGGCGCAGCGGCGATGTTTTCTTCTCCACGCTAACAGCCGCAACGGTCTTCAACTTCTCGAAGTCCGGCGGCAGAATCTGAACCGCCGCGATTGCGTAAACTCGAGTGTCGAGCGGCTCGTTTGCAATATCAGTCGGCTTGACCCACGTCGCGATAATCTTGCCGCCGACCCTACGCTTTTTTCGAGTCTCGCTCAACAATCCACGAAAATACACGTCATCATATCCGCGAAGACTCCCGTCGTTGAATGTCGCTTCGGTTGGATAATGACAATAACCCGCACCGGGTTCGTCGACCGCCAAATTGCTGAACAGTAAATCCTTGGCCGAATCGACTCCGACCGGATAGACAAAATCTTTATGCCGACCGTGCCGCCCGACTCGACCAACGATCGGAAGCCCGTACCCGCCCATGCCCTTGATCGCGACCACGCCTTGGTTCGCGCGGAATCGAGTGAACGCTAAAACGTCGTCCTGATTGTAGCCCGAGTCAATCGCCGCGATACTGATCGGCATAACGACCCCGTCCTCGCGAGTGTATGTTTTTGCCAGCCAGTCGTTGAGCTTTGTTTTCGTGTCGTCATAGCGAATATCGCCCGGGATCACTTTATATTCAATCCCCCAGCTCTCGTACCCTTGACCCCATCCGACAACCTCCAGCTCGACTCGGTCTTTTTGAACGTCGATCCCGCAAGTCAAATAGCAGACCTGTTGAGGAACATCGCAATTGTAATCGTGCACTCGTTTTTCGAGCAGGCCCTCGTTGACGTTTTCACCCTGCCGGTTCCACAGCTCGGCGAGCCGGGTGTTCACGAAAACCTGATGCTGCTCCGGACCCGCTTTGACAGCAGTCAAATATTCCGCGACCAACGCCGGCCACGACATAAACGGACTCGCCATCGCGCCGATATGAAACCCTCGGCAGTTCGGATGTTCGCGCTGTGCTACCCACTTTGCCGGTCGACTTTTCCACGCCCATTCGCCAAAAGCCTTGCCGCAAAACTTACAGCTCATCAGTGGTTCGGTCGGCCTTTTCTCCCAATCTTCTCGCTCAGCTTTGCCTTCTGGCGGTTTCGGCAACCGAGGAAAAATGACTGCCTCCCAGTTATACGGCTGAAACTTATCGCAATCCGGACAACTGACCTGCCACTGCTCCTGAGTTGAATCCAGATAAGCTTCCTCAATTCGACTCTCGCCACGAACCGTTGGAGTCGAGCTTATCACGATCTTTGGATTGAAATATGTCGTTGCGCGAATTGTCGCAAGCGCGATCGGGTCGCCTTCAGCCCCCGCGCTTGCCGGGAACCCGTCGACCTCGTCGCATAAAATGACCGCCGCGTCCCAGCTCCTCAGTCCCCGAGGAGCATTCGCGCCGACCATCACCAAATAGCCGCCGTCGAACTTTTTATGCAGAATCGTGTTCGTTGAATCGCGACTTCGCGGGTCACTCACTTTTCCCGAAAGACAAGGGGTGTCTTCCAGCATCGGGGTGACTCGCTCTTTGGAGAAATCCTGAGCGTCCTCAACAGTCGGCCTTATCATTAAAATCGGGGCAGGATTTTGGTCGATATGATATCCGAGGATATTAAGAAGCCCTTGGCTCTTTGTAGTTCGTGCCGCAAACATCCACACACATTGTTTTATGTTCGGGTCGCACAAACAATCCATCGGCTCCTGCATGTAGGGCACTCGAGAAATACGATACTTCCCGGGTTCAGCCGAGTAGTCAGGCAATACGACGTTCGCCTCGGCCCACTCGCTGTAAGTCAGCTCAGGCGGCGGAGCGAAATATGCCCAGGCACGGTCGGCTATTTTTTGCGCTTTTTTACGACCTGCTTCAACATCTGTTTTGGATCGCTTGACAATTCCGACAGACACTCACGTATCCTTTTCTCGATCTCGGCTTTGACGATATTCGACAGTTCTGCCGCACTCATATCTTTTTTTGCCATCGCGGCAATTGGTCGCGCCGCCGCTGGCGCAACCGCCAAAAGTAACGATCGAGTCCGTGCGACTCGATCAATCCAAACAGCTTCAACGTCCTCGATGTGACAAAGCTTGCCCTCCGCAACTCTGGCCTCACGCTCCATGTCCAACCGACGCCGCTCGGCCAACTTCGCGTCCTGCTCCAATTTTTTTATGCGCCAGTTTGGAGCGTCATCTTCGCGAAGTCCGGACCACTCGGTCATCGCCAATTTGAATCGCAATCTCGGCCCGCGCGGAGTCTCGACAATACAAGCCTTGCTCAGTCGGCCTGCCGTTATTGCCGCCCGAACAGATGATCGGTTCACGCCCACCCGTTTAGCGAACTCCGTCTGGCTAATTATCTCCGGCTCGTTGTTAGACGATTCCATAAAAATCGCTGGCTAGATAAAAAACGCGGTGTAGCCAATCGTTTTGAATCCTGCCCCTCCGAAAGAACCTATCGTTTTTGCCGCCTAGCTCTTTGCTGGCGGCGCGTCTGGGCTAGTTT
>LSQX01174297.1_pt1 | contig 32341 bp, 25 predicted proteins | sample 654561 | NCBI WGS metagenome assembly LSQX01 (sample SAMN04489861, study PRJNA283612) | anaerobic digester metagenome | isolation source: 4 biogas reactors fed with cattle manure at either 37C or 55C with and... | place: Denmark: Kongens Lyngby | collected 2014 | reverse complement strand
TCGGCAATGCACATACGTAAAGGCTCTAAGCCTAAGGTGGCGCTATAGCCACTTAATCCGCTTTGTGTGGCTTTGACTAAGGTCTCACACACTAGGGGTGGCGCAGTAAAATCGGGCTCCCCAATACTTAAACTAACAATATCGCGTCCGGATTCACGTAGTAACTGTGCCTTTTTTGCAAACTCAATTGCATGAAAGGTGACAGATTCTGCTACACGATTAGCTGGTTTTAACATATATATGCCTGATAGAAAGGAAAGAGATACTTAAATTGGATACTGTAATACTTAAATCAAATACAGTATGTCATTTTTAGAAAGAAAGCAAAAAAGCATTATACTTCTTAGACTACATGCTTTGCATTTGTAAAGTGTAGTTCTGGATTTGAGTATTGCAAGCTATGGATCGACGTTCCTTTTTAAATATTCACAAAAACATGGTTGATGGGCCTTGGGCAAAGTTTTGCGCTAGGCTGCGTCGTTTTGCGCAGGGCCAGTGGGAAAATCTTCCTTTTAGTGAGGATGGTTTTCCTCAAGCACGTTTACAATTAGAGCGTCATGTAGAGTTCGAGCACGCCAGAGCTTTGGCAGAGGAATATGAGATTGCCTTGGTGCTTGATGGCACCTTGCCTTTTGGTGCCTTAACGGGACGTCCGGGTTTGTGGTTGAAGCATTCACCTGCCTTAGGTGCTGTGGATTATTATAGTGATGAGGCGTGTTTAGCCCAAGCGGGTGCCTTAGTTGGGGAGTTGCTCGAGCAAGGTTATGAGCAATTTCTTGGTGTACCACCGCATCTTAGTGTGGCTCAGTGGTTTGCCGACCCTCAGTATCATGACGCGCGACCAGGTCTGAGCTTTTTGTCTGGGGTTGAGCGTATTCAAGCGATGTTTGCAAATGGCGATATGGCTGTGGTGGGTGGCTTTGGGGTTAAGGACACCGCACCTCTCAATACGCCGTTATTGCATAAGGCCATTCCTCAACTTTTTGAGTTGCTTTTAAAGAGCGATGTACAAGCAGCCTTAAACTCAGCTAGTTGGTGCTATGCCTATCGCTTTGAGGCATTACAAAAGAAATTGGTTGATTCGAATATTGCTAGGGTGTTTCAAGGTCATCGAGGCTCTTTGATTTGGGTGCAGTCATTGGTGATTAGAAAAATCCCCCGCACGGAGCGTTTATTATTAGATGCTACAGACTGGCAAAACAGCTACGATCAAGGGATTTGTGGTGGTGTAGAAGACAGCGAAATTAAGAGTTTATTTGACCCAGCTGGCATCTATCCATATTTTGACGAGTTGTTTAAGCGTTTTTAGCTGTAAATAGATTCGGAATCAGTTAGTATTAGTATAAATTGCCATAATTGCTATAAACCCTTTATGGGTGGGCGTTTGGTATTATATTTTCATGAAAATTTGTTATCACTCTAGGGTTTAAAAAAGGAAGATTAATGGAAGAGTCTTTGCGCGAAGCGGCCTTGTATTATCACCGTCAAGGTAAGCCGGGAAAAATTTCGGTCGAACCAACTAAAAAAATTGCTAACCAGCGAGATTTGGCTTTAGCCTATTCGCCTGGTGTGGCTGCAGCTTGTGATGAGATTGTTAAAGACAGCGCCAATGCGAGTCTTTATACAGCTCGTGCAAACCTAGTTGGTGTTATTACCAATGGTACTGCGGTATTGGGCCTAGGTGATATTGGTCCTCTAGCGTCTAAACCAGTTATGGAGGGTAAGGCAGTTCTATTTAAGAGCTTTGCGGGCATTGACTGTTTTGATATCGAGATCAACGAAAAGGATCCTGATAAATTAGTTGAGATTATTGCTGGCCTAGAGCCCACCTTTGGTGGTATCAACCTAGAGGATATTAAAGCGCCTGAATGCTTTATTGTCGAAGAGAAACTGCGTGAGCGCATGAATATCCCAGTCTTCCATGATGACCAGCACGGTACTGCCATTTGTGTGGCTGCGGCCTTTATTAATGGCCTCGAAGTAGTAGGTAAAAAAATTGATGAGGTTAAGTTAGTCGTTTCTGGTGCTGGTGCTGCGGCGCTTGCTTGTTTGGACCTATTAGTTGATGTTGGTTTGCCAGTTGAAAATATTTGGGTCAGCGATATTGAGGGTGTGATCTACAAAGGTCGCACCAAACTCATGGATGACAAAAAAGAGCGCTACGCTAAAGACACACCACATCGCACCCTAAATGACATTATCGAGGGAGCTGATGCTTTCTTAGGTTTATCCGCAGGTGGTGTATTAAAACAAGATATGGTTAAGAAAATGGCTGATAAGCCATTAGTTTTAGCCTTAGCTAACCCTGAGCCTGAAATTCTTCCTGAGTTAGTAAAAGAGGTTCGTCCTGATGCTGTGATTGCTACAGGTCGCTCAGACTACCCTAACCAAGTTAACAACGTACTTTGTTTCCCGTACATGTTCCGTGGTGCCTTAGATGTGGGCGCTACGAGCATTACTCGTAATATGGAAATTGCTTGCGTCCATGCGATTTGTGATCTTGCCAAAGAAGAGCAAAACGAACGTGTAGCTGCAGCCTACGAGGTAAATGAGATTTCATTTGGCCCAGAATATTTAATTCCTAAACCTCTTGACCCTCGTTTGATTACTCGTATTGCTCCAGCTGTTGCCTTAGCTGCAATGGAAGACGGTGTAGCGACTCGTCCGATTAGTGACTTTGATGAGTACATCGGCAACCTCAAAGAGTTCGTCTACCATTCGGGTGCCTTTATGCGTCCATTATTTACGATGGCTAGACAGTTCAATGTTGAAAAAGATAAAAAATCTCGTATTGTCTTTACTGAAGGTGAGGATGAGCGCGTCTTACGTGCAGTGCAGGTGCTTTTAGATGAGAAAATCTGTATCCCACTCCTAGTAGGTCGCCCTGAGGTTATCGCGCAGCGAGTTAAGTCTTATGGTCTACGCATCGATTTAGAAAATGATGTGGTAGTCGTTAACCCCGAAAAAGATGAGCGTTATAAGCATTACTGGATGGCGTACTGGGAGATGCGTAAACGTTACGGTATGAGCCAAGAATTAGCGCGCGTAGAAATGCGTCGACGCATGACCTTAATCGGTGCTATGCTTATGCACTTTGGCGAAGCCGACGGTATGATTTGTGGTACAGTGGGCACATATGCGGGTCACCTGCAGTGGATTGATCAGGTGCTGGGCAAGGGCGAGGGCATAAGCACTTACGCTGCCTTAAGCTTATTGATTTTGCCAGAGCGTACGATTGCAATTACCGATACACACGTTAACCCAGATCCAACAGCTGAGGAAATCGCTGAGATTACCTTAATGGCCTCAGAGGAGTTACGACACATTAAGATTAAGCCTAAGGTGGCGTTGTTGTCTTCTTCTGATTACGGTACGGATTACCCTGTGTCTGGTGCAAAAATGCGCAAGGCACTTGAAATTATCCAAAAGCGCGATCCTGATTTAGAGATTGATGGTGAAATGCATGCTGATATGGCGATGAATGAAAATCTACGCCTTAAGCGTATGCCTGATTCACCATTAACAGGTAGTGCGAATTTGGTTGTTTGTCCTGATATGGAAAGCGGCAACATCTCTTACAACTTATTGAAATCATCAATGGGTAGTAATGTATCAGTTGGTCCATTCTTATTAGGATGTAAAAAACCAGTGCACATTTTAACTTCTAGCGCTACTGTCAGAAGAATTATTAACATGACTGTATTAGCGGTGGTTGATGCAAATACACGCTAGACAAAAGGGCGTTTCGTCGTTAATTATTTTAAATTTAATTGCTTATTTGGGGAAATAAAATGGTCAATAATGCGGCGACTAACATAGAGCAAGTCTTTGAGTCGAGTGGCGCGATTCCTGCAAATCTTGCTGAGCTTGAGGCAGTCAGTAATATGGCTGCTTCAAAAGGCATTGCATTTTTTGAGGTAAATTGCGATAAGGCGCGTAACGTCTCAGCGGTATTAAGGGCGATTTCCAAAGCGGTAGATTATCCATCATTTTTCGGTTCTGATACAGATGCTTTATTAGACTGTCTTAATGAAACCAACACCGATCAGAAAAAGGGTATGGTACTTTGGCTGTCCAGTTTGCATTCAGCAGATGAGGCCTTAGCTAAGTTTGCCCAGCAATTAGAAGATATTCTACAAGATGCTACTAAATTTGCCCAAAGCAAAGGCCGTCATTTTAGTTACTATGTTGAGCATGTGGGTCCACATGAGGCTCCGGAGCCAGGTAAGGCACCAACTCGTTATGGTGAGATAGACGACGAGTAAATCGCAAAGTCTGTAGAGACCTTTGTCTACAGGTGTTTAAAAGCCCAAATTTGGTCGCATTAGAAATGCTCTAATGCGACCAAATTATATTTAAATTTAATTCCAATCAAATAAAGCCAAACAGGCAGAGGCGAGGGCAAGTGCCGCAGTTTCAGTTCTAAAAACACGCTCACCCCAAATCACTTTTTGTAAAGAGGCTTGATTGTTTGAGGCATGACTTTCGAATAATTCGAGTTCATTATCTGACCAACCACCTTCTGGGCCAACCACTAAACAAATATTAATTAGTGAATCAGTACCATTTTCCTTGATAAAATCATTTAAATAATCTGTTAGTTTTGCGCCATTTTCATGATGACAAACTAGGACTAGGTCATAGCTTTGATTTAATAAAAACTCTTTAACCGAGCTTAAACTATCAATCTGTAAAGGAATATTACGGCCGCATTGCTCGGCTGAGCTATTGGCAATGGCCTGCCAACGCTGTAGACGCTTTTCGAGACGGTTACCGCTTAGTTGGATAATAGAGCGTTCTGCTTTAATAGGGTGGATTGTGATTACGCCTAATTCGCTATTTTTTTCAATAATCCAATCCATTTTATCGCCACTCGGTAAGGCCTGAGCGATACTAATTTTTCCTTGAGGAAGACGATCATTAGCTAAGTGGCTACCAATTTTAGCCATAGCAACACCTTGGTCAAAAAATAGCTCAGCCTCGTATTCACCGCCTTGACCGTTAAATAACACGATCAGATCACCATCACGTAATCGTAAACTGCGGCCAGCGTGGTTGGCGATTTCACGCGGTAAGGCCAGTACCTCATTGCTAACTAAGGGACCGGAGTAGAAAAAGCGAGGTAAGGACATAAAGCTCCAAGCGTTAAACTATAAATGATAGAATTATAAGCCACTATAAATGGTAAAATTATATGCCATTTAGCATGAAATTTCTGATATAGGATGGATATGAACTCTTCCTCAGGTATTCAACCGACGGATTTAGCGAATGCGATTCGCGCACTTTCAATGGACGCTGTTCAACAAGCCAACTCGGGTCACCCCGGCGCCCCTATGGGTATGGCTGAGATTGCTGTTGCATTATGGACACGTCACCTTAAACACAACCCTACTAACCCACTTTGGCCTAATCGTGACCGTTTTGTTTTATCTAACGGCCATGGCTCTATGTTGCTTTATTCCTTATTGCACTTGAGTGGTTATGATTTGCCAATTGAGGAAATTAAGAATTTCCGTCAATTGCATTCTAAGACCCCTGGTCACCCTGAAAACTTTGTGACTGCTGGTGTAGAAACAACCACAGGTCCTTTAGGTCAGGGCTTAGCCAACTCAGTTGGTTTTGCTTTAGCTGAGCAGTTATTAGCCAAAGAGTTTAACCGCCCAGGGCACGATATTGTTGATCACAATACCTATGTTTTTGTGGGTGATGGTTGCCTTATGGAGGGTATTTCTCATGAGGCTTGCTCATTAGCGGGTACCCTTAAATTAAATAAACTCATCGTGTTTTACGATGACAATGGTATCTCTATTGATGGTGAGGTACAGCCATGGTTTAGTGATGACACCGCCAAGCGTTTCGAGAGTTACGGCTGGCAGGTTGTTCCTAAAGTTGATGGTCACGATATCGAGGCTGTTTCAGCAGCTATCGAACAGGCTAAAGCTTGGGCTACAGAAGACGATCGTGGCCCAACCATTATTTGCTGTCAGACCGTAATTGGTCAGGGCTCACCTAAGATGGCTGGTACAGCCAAAGTGCATGGTGCGCCATTAGGTGCTGACGAGATTGCTGCAACACGCGAAGCGATTGGTTGGGAGGCTGAGCCATTTGTAATTCCTGAGGCCATCCAACAGGCTTGGGATCTACGTGAACAAGGCGCAGCACAAGAAAATTCTTGGACTGATAAATTTGCTGCTTATGCCAAGGAGTATCCTGAGTTAGCGGCCGAGTTTGAGCGTCGCATCAAAGGTGATTTACCAAAGGATTTCGCTGCAGGTTTTGATGCCTTCTTACAAACGACGGCACAAAACGCTGAAACTGTTGCGAGCCGCAAAGCATCACAGTTTGTGATTGCTGAGCTACAAAAGTTATTGCCTGAGCTTATCGGTGGTTCAGCAGACTTAACAGGTTCGAATTTTACCGATTGGACAGGTGCTGTGCCTGTACGAGCAGGCAAAAATACACCAGCTGGTCGCCATATTAACTACGGTGTACGTGAGTTTGCTATGGCCGCCCTAATGAACGGTTTGGCTTTACATGGTGGCTACTTACCATTTGGTGGTACTTTCCTAACCTTCTCTGATTACTCACGTAATGCTATCCGTATGTCGGCCTTAATGCGTCAGCGTGTGGTTCATGTTTTCACTCATGACTCTATTGGTCTGGGCGAAGATGGTCCGACCCACCAATCGATTGAGCACGCTAGTAGCTTACGTCTGATTCCTAACCTCGATGTATGGCGTCCTTGTGATACGGTCGAGACCGCAGTTGCTTGGCGTTCAGCTGTTGAGCGTCCAGTAACTATCGGCAATAACGTTAAAGACGGTGGCCCTAGTGCCTTATTGTTATCACGTCAAAATCTGCCATTTATGCAAAGAGATGCAGCTACACTTGAAAAAGTGGCGCAGGGTGGCTATGTACTAAGTGACGCTGACAATGCTCAGGCTATTATTGTTGCAACGGGTTCTGAGGTAGCAATTGCCAAAGAGGCTCAAGAAAAACTAGCGGCTGAGGGCGTGGCTGTGCGTGTTGTTTCGATGCCATCGACTGCTGTCTTTGACCGTCAATCTAAAGACTACCGCGATAGCGTCTTACCGCAAGACTTACCAACTGTAGCTGTTGAGGCTGGTAGCACCGACCTTTGGTACAAATATGTGGGTCGCAATGGTGCTGTGGTTGGTATTGACACATACGGCGCTTCTGCTCCAGCGGGTGAACTATTTGAATATTTTGGCTTAACTACTGATAAAGTAGTCGAAGCCGTTAAGAATCTTTTAGGAGAATAATTGAAATGACTATTCGTGTCGCAATTACTGGTTTTGGTCGTATTGGCCGTAACGTATTACGTGCCCACTACGAGAACAACAAAAAGCACGATATTGAAATCGTAGCTATTAATATGTCTGGGGATTTTGAAACAAATGCCCACTTGCTAAAATATGACACTACCCATGGTCGTTTTGATGCCGATGTACAGTTAGATGGCGATCATTTTGTGATCAATGGTGATCGTATCCGTTTATTTGCTACTCGTGATCCTAAGGAATTACCTTGGGGTGAGTTAGATGTAGACGTGGTTCTAGAGTGTACAGGTGCTTTTACTAGTAAAGAAAAAGCAAAAGTGCATTTAGAGTCAGGTGCTAAGAAAGTTATTATTTCTGCTCCTGGTGGTAACGATGTTGATGCTACCATTGTTTACGGTGTTAACCACGATATTTTAAAAGCATCTGATACTGTAATTTCTGCTGCATCTTGTACTACTAACTGCTTGGCTCCATTAGTTAAACCTTTGCATGAGGCAATTGGTGTTGAAAACGGCTTAATGACCACGATTCACGCTTACACTAACGACCAGGTGTTATTAGATGTACGCCACAATGACTTACGTCGTGCGCGTTCTGCTTCAATGAACATGATTCCAACTAAGACTGGCGCTGCTAAGGCACTAGGTTTAGTTTTACCTGAGTTAAACGGTAAATTAGATGGTTATGCAGTACGTGTACCAACAATTAACGTATCAATGGTAGATTTAACCTTTATCGCTAAGCGTGACACCACGGTTGAAGAGGTTGATAAGATCCTTAAAGAAGCTTCTGAGGGCGCATTAAAAGGCGTCTTAGGCTTTAACGATCAGCCTTTAGTATCAACTGACTTTAACCACAGCAATGAGTCTAGCGTGTACGATGCTACCTTAACTAAGGTGTCTGGTCGCTTAGTTAAAGTATCTTCTTGGTACGATAACGAGTGGGGCTTCTCGCAGCGTATGCTCGACAACACCGTTGCCTTAATGAACGCTAAGTAATTAGCAGGTAGCTTTTTTGTCGATGATTAAAATTTAATCACAAAAAGCGGCATTTCAAGTGGTTTTGAATGCCGCTTTTGTTCGATTAAAACCTAATAAAATTTAGGTGTTTTGGAGCTCTGTTAATGTTTAAAGTTAAAACACTCACCTCATTAGCTAAAGAGGGTGAGTTAAAAAATAAGCGTGTATTTATCCGCGCTGACTTAAATGTGCCTTTTAATGATCAAGGCGAAATCTCAGAAGACACACGTATTCGTGCCTCTATTCCTGGTATTCAAATGGCACTTGATGCAGGTGCTGCGGTTATGGTGAGTTCTCACTTAGGCCGTCCAACCGAGGGTGCTGCAGTAAAATCTGAAGATAGTCTAGCGCCAGTAGCTGAGCATTTAGCCAAGTTATTAGGCCAAGATGTTCGCTTGGTGCAGGACTGGGTTGATGGAGTTGATGTTCAACCAGGTCAAGTTGTGGTTTTAGAAAACTGTCGCGTTAATGTGGGTGAAAAAGCCAACTGCGATGAGCTTTCTAAAAAAATGGCAAAACTTTGTGATGTATATGTGAACGATGCATTTGGTACAGCACACCGTGCCCAAGCATCTACTCATGGTATTGCTAAATATGCGCCTGTGGCCTGTGCAGGTCCTTTATTAGAAGCCGAGTTAATTGCCCTCAGTGAAGCTTTAGATGAGCCTAAGCGACCACTCGTAGCGATTGTAGGGGGTGCTAAAGTATCCACTAAGCTAACAGTTCTTGAAAGCTTGGCCGATAAGGTTGATCAGTTGATTGTGGGTGGCGGTATTGCCAATACCTTTATGCTGGCTGAGGACTTGCCAATTGGTAAATCATTAGCGGAGCCTGAGCAGATCCATCACAGCGAGTCAGTTTTAGAAAAAATGCGTGCTCGCAACGCCGAGGTGCCAATTCCTGTTGACGTAGTAGTTGGCAAAGAGTTTTCTGCTGATACACTTGCAGAAACCAAAGCTGCAGCTGATGTAGCAGCAGACGATATGATTTTTGATATCGGTCCTAAGACAGCTGAAAACTTAGTTTCTATCTTAAAAAATGCCGGTACCATTGTGTGGAATGGACCAGTTGGCGTGTTTGAGTTTGACGCCTTTGCTGGTGGTACTGAAGCTATTTCTAAAGCGATTGCTGACAGTAATGCCTTCTCAATTGCTGGTGGCGGTGATACCTTAGCCGCTATTGCGAAGTTTGGTATTGCTGATAAGGTAAGCTATATTTCGACTGGTGGTGGTGCTTTCTTAGAGTTCTTAGAAGGCAAAAAGCTACCTGCTTTAGAGGTTTTAGAGCAACGTTACGAAGCGTAATTTATAGCTGTCAATAAGGAGCGGTATGCTGATTGCCGCACTTTGTCTTTATATAATAAGAGCCTGATAGTCTTTGTGGATTATCAGGCTCTGCTGGTTTTAGCTATTGTGTGTCATATCAATGGGCACAATGTATTTATCAAAATCCTCGTTCGTTAAATAGCCTAGGGCCAATGCAGACTCACGCAAGCTGAGTTTTTCTTGATGCGCCTTTTTAGCAATCTCAGCAGCCTTGTCGTAACCAATATGCTTATTTAAAGCGGTTACAAGCATCAGGTTTTTATCAAGATTTTCTTTGATTTTCTCTAATTCAGGCTCAATACCTACCGCACAGTGATCATTAAAAGCCAAAATCGAGTCACTTAACAATTGAATACTTTCAAGTACATTATGCACCATGACTGGTTTATAAACGTTTAATTGGAAGTTACCTTGGCTATTTGCAAAGGCCACTGCGGTGTCATTACCAAAGACTTGAACGCAAACCATGGTTAAGGCTTCAGCCTGTGTTGGATTCACTTTACCTGGCATAATCGATGAGCCCGGCTCGTTTTCTGGAATGGAAATCTCACCAATACCACAACGTGGACCACTGGCTAACCAGCGCACATCATTGGCCATTTTCATCAATCCTGTGGCAAGTGTACGTAGGGCAGCAGAGGTAGAGGTTAAGGCATCATGGGCCGATAAGGCGAGGAATTTGTTTTCAGCGCTACGAAATGGATAACCCGTTGCCTTAGCAATTTCAGCTGCACAACGATCACCAAATTGTGGGTGTGCGTTTAAGCCTGTACCAACTGCTGTACCGCCAATGGCTAAATCATATAGCCCTTGCATATTACGTTCGAGCGAATCAACGCCATAATCAATTTGTGCAACCCAACTAGAAATCTCTTGGCCTAAGGTCACAGGTGTCGCATCTTGTAAGTGAGTGCGGCCAGTTTTAACAATATCTTTAAAAGACTCGGCTTTAGTGTGTAAAGTATTGCGCAACGTTTTAATCGCTGGGAATAGTTTCTCATGTAAATCTAATACCGTAGCGATATACATCGCTGTAGGGAAGGTGTCATTAGAAGACTGGCCTCGGTTTACATGGTCATTAGGGTGTACTGGTGTTTTAGAACCTTTGGTGCCACCAGCTAATTCAATCGCGCGGTTTGAAATCACCTCATTGGAGTTCATATTGGATTGGGTGCCAGAACCTGTTTGGAATACCACTAGTGGGAAGTGTTGGTCTAATTTACCATCAATCACCTCATCAGCAGCTTGTGCAATAAATCTAGCAATATCCGTATCAATTTCACCTAAGTCGCCATTAGCGATAGCAGCGGACTTTTTTAAAATACCTAGGGAACGAATCATGCTACGACCCCATTTGAAGCGTTCAACGCCGATAGGGAAGTTTTGAATTGAGCGCTGAGTTTGCGCGCCCCAATATTTATCAGCAGGAACCTCAATTTTACCCATCGAATCAGTTTCAATTCTCATATCTAAGATCTCCATTAAGAGTTCAATATTATCCAGGGTGATAATAAATTTATTACCAACTAGTGTACACGCATCGGAAAGATATGAAAACTAAGATATAAGCTTGATCTAAAACAAACTTTTAGCGTTGCATTATCGTTTTTAAGCAAAAATTAGTGCTTTCCCTAGATGCATTAATGAAATATATAACGTATAGTTACATACATGCAGGTGAGGAGACGCGCTCTGCATGAGCAGAAATCCCAAACGGAGTATTTTGGGTCTGTGCTGCCAGATTTTTAAATTACAAGAAGTACGAGACAACTTCAAGTGAAGTTTGTAGCACGGTAAAATAAAAAGAAATTAAAGGCGGATTCTTAGGAATCCGCCTTTTACTTTTTGTAGTTACTTTTTCAATAGTACAAGCACTGCACCAGCACCACCTATGTTTTCAGGTGCAGGGATATATGCGGTGACTTCTGGCAAATCACGTAACCAACTACGTACTGCATCTTTTAGTACCGGTTTATTGTCTTTAGAGCCATAACCTTGACCGTGTATCACACACACGCAACGTACTTTATGCTCAATGCAAGTGAGCATAAAACGGTCAAAACGCTCTGTGGCTTCTTCTAGATTAGAACCATGTAAATCTAAGCTAGCCTCAACTGGCCATTGACCGCGTTGTAATTTTTTAAGGACATCCGCACCATCGGCATGACGTAAAAACACACCCTCATCTAATAAAGCAATTGATTTGTTAGGGCGAGAGCTTGTGGTCTTAGTAGCAGCTTGTGCATGTGCAGGCAAGGTACTGTCAACCACAGCTACACTACGGCGACGACTAAGGGCTAAGATTTCCTTGCCCTCAGCTTGAGCTCGTTTTTGTTTGAAAAACTCAGCTTCGCGAGCAGTGCTTTTTGGTGCACTAGCCTCAATCCGATTAGTATCGGCAAGAGGCTTGGTGCCGCGAATCGAGGCGAGGAAGATTTTACGGTCCTCGTCAGTCACTAACATCTCACGACGTTGTTGCTTTTTCTTAGCCGCTGCGGCTGCTTTTTTCTGCTGTTCACGCTCTTTGGAGAGTTGCCTGCTCAGCTTTTTAAGATCCTGCAAAGAGCCTTTTAGATTATTTTTCACCTTCTGTATCCAACCAACGCTGGGCGTCTAGAGCGGCCATGCAGCCTGTGCCCGCACTTGTTACTGCTTGTCTATAAATATTATCCGCGACGTCACCTGCTGCAAAAACACCAGGAATCGACGTCATGGTTAAGAACTGTGGATTGGTTTTAGTAATAATAAAACCGCCGTCCATATCTAACTGACCTTCAAAAATGTCGGTATTAGGGTGGTGACCAATGGAGATAAATACACCATTAACAGTTAATTCCTTAGTTTCACCACTTTGAGTGTTTTTAAGAAGTGCTCCAGTAACACCATCATTTGGGTTACCCAGAACCTCTTCTAGGGTTTGGAAAAGTTCTAATTTGATATTGCCATTTTCAACTTTATCCATTAACTTGTCGACTAGAATAGGCTCAGCACGGAATTGATCGCGACGATGTACTAAGGTCACATTAGCACAAATGTTTGATAGGTAAAGAGCCTCTTCGACTGCTGTGTTACCACCACCAACTACAATGACGTCTTGATCACGATAAAAGAAACCATCGCAAGTTGCGCAAGCAGATACGCCTTGACCCAAATAAGCTTGCTCGCTTTCAAGGCCAAGATATTTTGCTGAAGCGCCGGTTGAAATAATCAAGCTATCGCAACTGTATTCATTACCCATGTTAGAGTACAACTTATATGGGCGCTCAGAAAGATCAACACGATCAATTTGGTCAAATACAATGTTAGTATTAAAGCGCTCAGCGTGCTTAAGGAAGCGACTCATAAGCTCAGGTCCGGTAACACCCTCCCAATCGGCTGGCCAGTTGTCTACATCAGTCGTAGTCATCAATTGACCGCCTTGGGCGTGGCCTGTAATGAGCATAGGCTCTAAGTTGGCTCTGGCAGCATAAATGGCAGCAGTGTAGCCTGCTGGGCCTGAGCCTAAGATAATTACTTTTGCGTGGTTATCACTTTTCATCATTAATATCGCTAAAATTGATTTTTTAAAAAATTAGTATAAGTCCAATTATAATATACGGCTATGGCTAAAACTTCTAAATCCCCTTTATCTGGTCGCGGTAGGCGAAATGTCCGCCTGCGATCACCTGATCAAGTACTAATGAACTCGCGTCTCATGATCTTATTACGTGAGGCGAGTTGGGTGCTTTATTTGATCGCTGCCGTGTCTTTGGCAGTGATGTTATTTACATGGCATGCCACCGATCCGGGTTGGGTTAGCACCTCGGGTAGTGACGAAATTCAAAATGCCTTTGGTGCCTTTGGTGCTTATTTTTCTAGTATTTTGCTCTATCTCATTGGGTTCTCAGCTTGGTGGTTGGTCGTGCTGTGTTTGCAACGCCTTTATGTAGGCTACAAAACATTGATGAGCCGTTTTGCTAAATTAGACCCTGAAACTGTATTGCCTAGTATTAAATGGCAAGTTCCGGTGGGCTTTATTTTACTGATATTGGGCTCAATGGGCTTAGAGAGTACTCAGTTACAACTAATAGGTCAACAATTACCCGGTCAAGCAGGTGGTGTTTTAGGGCAACTCTTTTCTGGCTTGCTAGAGCGCTATATCGGCGCAACACCTGCCATGTTTGCTATGTTCGGCATGTTGGTCTTTGGCTTTAGCATGTTTTTTAACTTTTCTTGGCTAAGCCTGTCTGAGCGTTTAGGTAGTGCAATTACTGGTTTGTTTACTAAGGTTGATAGGCTACGCGCAGAGCGTCTTGATCGCCGTATTGGTGAGGCTGCCCAAGAAGAAATGGATGAGCAAATCACCGCTCACAAAGAGCAATTGCCACCTTCTGATCGTCCTTTAAAAATAGAACCAGCAATTAAGGCATTCCCTGTTTCTGAAAAAGCGGTCGAAGCAAAGCAGGCTAAATTATTTACTGCTGAAGCTAAGGTTGAGCGTAAAGGGAGCTCTTACAAAGCTTCTGGAGACTTGCCTGGTTTAGAGCTACTCGATCCTGCTCCAGACTTTGTTGAGCCGGTTGGTGAGGACACCATCGAGTACAACTCGCGTCTAATCGAGAAAAAGCTCAGCGACTTTAATGTACAAGTTGAAGTGGTGGCTGCTCAGGCTGGCCCAGTGATTACGCGTTACGAGATTGAACCAGCTTCGGGCGTTAAAGGCGTTCAAATTGTTAACCTTAGCAAAGATCTTGCGCGTGCCTTAAGCCTTGTGCGTTTGCGTGTGGTTGAAACCATTCCAGGTAAAAATCTGATGGGTATTGAATTACCCAACCCGCGTCGCCAAACCGTGCATATTTCTGAGATTATTGGCTCTCAAGTTTTTGAAAAAAGTAAATCATTATTAACCGTGGTCTTAGGTAAGGATATTGCAGGTAATCCTGTGGTAGCCGATCTGGCTAAAATGCCACACTTATTAGTTGCGGGTACGACGGGTTCTGGTAAGTCAGTTGGTATTAACGCCATGATTATGTCGTTAATTTACAAGGCAGATCCTTCTGAAGTTCGTATGATTTTAATTGACCCTAAAATGCTCGAAATGAGTGTTTATGAGGGTATTGGTCATCTCTTATGCCCAGTAGTAACTGATATGCGCCAAGCCGCTAATGCCCTTAATTGGTGTGTTGGCGAAATGGAAAAACGCTATAAGTTAATGAGCAAAATGGGGGTGCGCAACATTGCCGGATTTAACGCTAAAATTCGAGAGGCTGAGGCACGTGGCGAGACCATTGACGATCCATTTAGCTTAACACCAGACTCACCAGAACCATTGAAAAAACTACCGATGATTGTGGTGATCATTGATGAGTTATCCGACTTGATGATGGTTCAAGGTAAAAAGGTGGAGGAGCTGATTGCACGTTTAGCACAAAAAGCACGTGCAGCAGGTATTCACTTAGTGCTTGCGACGCAGCGACCGAGTGTTGATGTGATCACAGGTTTAATTAAAGCGAACATCCCGACCCGTATTGCTTTCCAAGTATCCTCTAAGGTTGATTCTCGTACTATTTTGGATCAGATGGGTGCTGAGTCTCTATTAGGTCTAGGTGATATGCTTTATATGCCACCTGGCTCAGGTCTACCACAACGTGTCCATGGCGCTTTCGTCTCAGATGATGAGGTGCATCGTGTGGTTAATTATCTTAAAGAGCAAGGCGGTGAGCCAGATTATGTTGATGCTGTACTTGAGGGTGCGGTAGGTGAAACTGGTGATGGCTTAAGTAGTGTTACGGGTTTTGCTGATACTGAAGCTGATCCGTTATATGATCAAGCAGTAGACATTGTATTGCGTACACGTCGTGCCTCTATTTCATCGGTGCAACGACAATTGCGTATTGGTTACAACCGAGCAGCGCGTTTATTGGAGCAGATGGAGCATGCAGGTATTGTTTCACCTATGGCCTCAAATAATAGCCGTGAAATATTAGTACCAAGCAATACAGGGGCCGAAGAAGAGGCTGAGGCTTAGTTAAGTCGATAAACTCACTACTTTTGTGATTGAAATTAGTTTTACGCTTAGTTACTAATCGTTCAACTTTAAAGCGTGCAATCCTGCTAAAAATAGCTATGTTTAACCGTCAATAAATGGGTTTTAAAATGAAAAAATTCAAAAAGCTAGGCGTATCCCTTGCGGTCGCTTTATCACTTGGTAGTACGGCTGCAATGGCCCAATTTACGGTAAGCCCTGATGCCTTCCAAGGCGAAGCAGGGATGCCTGCGGATATCGGCAATATTCAATTTACAAAAATTCCTGACGTCAAAAACACGACCAAAACGGATGCTACCCAGCAATTGCGCGATTTTGTGAAAAACATTAAATCTGCGACAGGGCAATTTGCTCAACAGCGTACTGGTGATAAGGGGCAAAGCACCCAATCTGGTACCTTTAGTTTTGAACGTCCAGGAAAATTTGTTTGGAATGTGAGTAAACCCTATGAGCAAAAGGTGGTTTCTGATGGTCAGCGTGTTTATCAATATGACCCAGATTTAGCTCAGGTTACCGTGCGCAATGTTAAGGACTCAGTAGGAGCCTCACCAGCGTCGATTTTATTTGGTAATGATAATTTGGATCTTAACTTTAGTGTTGAGGTCTTACCTGAGCGTGATGGTATGGTGTGGTTAAGAGCAACACCTAAAGTGGCAGATCAAGGGATGAGTTATATGGATATTGCTTTTGCCAATAACTTACCAGCGGAGCTCAGAATTCGAGATTCTTTTGGTCAAACTACGACTATCAAGCTAAGAAACTTTAAATCTAACGCCCGCATTCCAGCTAGTGAGTTCAATTTTAAAGCGCCTGCTGGTGTGGACGTCGTTAATATGTAATTAATGTGAGACCCACGCTTTGTCTGATTTATTAAGTCAAGCATTCGCCAATATTCATGCTCCTTTGGCAGAGCAAATGCGCCCGACAACCTTAGATGAGGTGGTCGGGCAGCAACATTTATTGGGACCGGGTAAACCCCTGCGTGTCGCTTTTGAATCTGGGCGACCACATTCTATGGTTTTTTGGGGACCGCCTGGCGTTGGCAAAACGACTTTAGCGCGCCTAATGGCTAATGCCTTTGATGCCCAATTTATTGCAATTTCTGCAGTGCTCGGTGGTGTCAAGGATATTCGTGATGCGGTCGATAAGGCGAAAATCGCTCAAAGCCAAGGACGTAAAACCATTCTCTTTGTTGATGAGGTGCACCGTTTTAATAAGGCGCAGCAAGATGCTTTTTTGCCTTATGTGGAAAGTGGTCTTTTCACTTTTATTGGTGCCACCACAGAAAATCCGTCTTTTGAGGTTAATTCAGCGCTCTTATCAAGAGCGCGAGTCTATGTGCTCGAGGCGATTGATGAGGCTGATTTAAAGGAATTGCTTACTAGAGCTTTAGCCGTTTATAACAAAGGTTTGGCAGTTTTTGCTGCCGAAGAGGGTGAGGCAGAGGGCGAGCGAATTACTCAAATCGATATTGATGATGAGGCTGCGGAGCAGCTCGTCGCTTGGGCCGATGGTGATGCGCGTCGTTTAATTAATGTGGTTGAAGTGGTGCTAGAATCCGCTGAAAACGCCCGAGTCCAGTTGATTGATACAAATTACTTAGATCAATCCCTGCCTCAAAACCTACGTCGCTTTGATAAGGGGGGTGATGCTTTTTATGATCAAATCAGCGCTTTACATAAGTCAGTTCGTGGTTCTGACCCCGATGCCGCATTGTATTGGTTTTGCCGCATGATGGATGGTGGTGCCGATGCGAGCTACTTATCGCGACGTATTGTACGCATGGCGTGGGAGGATATTGGCTTAGCCGATCCACGTGCTTTACAGATCGCAAACGATGCGGCTGCAACTTATGAGCGCTTAGGCAGCCCAGAGGGGGAGTTAGCTTTAGCTGAGGCGGTGATTTATTTGGCCGTTGCAGCTAAAAGTAATGCCGCTTATATGGCTTATAACCGAGCTAAAGCGTTTGTTAAACAAGATAAAAGCAGGACGGTGCCAGTGCACTTGCGTAATGCACCAACTAAGCTCATGAAAGAATTAGGTTATGGCAAGAGCTATCGCTATGCTCATGATGAGCCACATGGCTATGCCGCTGGAGAAAGTTATATGCCTGATGGCATGCGGCGTCCAGACTGGTATCAGCCGGTTGAGCGAGGGCTTGAAATACGTATTTCAGAAAAGCTCGCTTTTTTGCGAAAACTAGACCGAGAACATTGGGCAAATAAATCAAAAAAATAAGCTTTGCACAATAATTGCTTTTTCTACCTCTTAACTAATACTCATTGTAGAATGCTCTTATAGAGTAGAGAAATTTTTTAGTGCAAATAACTGCTTTAAGTCAATGATTAATATCAAAAATCCTATTATTTTGTCGCTAGCTACGGCGCTATTACTTAGCGCTTGTGCAGGCTCGCCTAAACACGGTGGTATTGCTCATGGTGGCCGTAAAGAGATTGCACGTACACCCTTTAAAGTATCAGATATTAAGCAAAGTTCGGCCCGCTCGCAGCTAGTGGGTCGTGCCTATATCAGTGATTATAGAAACCATGGTGAACGCACTGGTGCTTTAATAGATGTTATTTTAAATCCTGTTTCAGGCACTAGCACCCAGTGGTTTAATGAGGTTTGTCGTCGAGGCAATATCTTAACTGGGCCTATGGATCGAGCTTACCGCTCGAAAATACGCACTGTCAAAACTAATCAATACGGGCAATTTGTATTTTCGGATGTGCCTAGAGGGGATTATTATTTATCAGCAAGGATGTACTGGCTAGATACTCAACCTATTACCGGACCAGTGCAATATGGTGGTTTAGTTGCCAAAAAAATTAGTTTAAAAAACCCCATTGAGACCATCGATTTAAATGATTTCGACCGGTGCCAATCCTATTTCCGTTAATTAAGTTTAACGTTTAAATTTATAATAATAAAAATAACTTTGTTTTTAATCACATTCTTGTATAATCTACTTTAGTTCAAGTAACGGTTTAATTAAATAGCCTAAGTAGTTGAAACTTAAAATATTTTATTTATAATCGAATTTTTCGACGCCTAAAAGAGGACGAATTTATGAATTCTAAAAGCGCTTTAAAATTAGCTGCATTATCTGCACTGTTATTGAGTTTAACTGCTTGTGAAACCTTTGCAGCAAAAACCGATTCTGCGGCTAATAGCAATCAAGCAGTTGCTACAACAACACAACAACAAACAGTAACTGCAACTCCTACGATCGTGAAGCGTCAGGGTAATAACCAATTAGAAATTTATGTTGGTAGCACTCAAGCCAAAAAATCCGCTCAAGAAAAGAGCTTAAAAGCAGGTAATGTTCAGTACTATACTAGCGGTATTGTTTTAAATCGTGAAGACATTCAAAATGCCTTCGTTGCAAAAACCATGGCAGATGAGCCTGCTTTAGCTTTGCGCTTAAAGCCAGAGTCCATTTCAAAATTAGCTAATGCCCGCAAGGGTTATAGCCATGTTTTAGCGAGCATCAACGGTAGTGTAGTGTCTACAGTTGAGGGTGCTAACGGTAATTTAATGGACGGCGTTTTACTTATGCCTATGCCGACATTAGTTAGTGCGCGTGATGCAGCTGATTTAATCCGCTAATCTGAGTTTGTAACTCTATTAATTTGGATTCACATAATAGCCTAGGTGTAGCATTTACCCTAGGCTATTAGTTTTTGACACATAGTTTTATCATTATTAACTTGAATTAAAGTTGCATATGATGTAACTTTAAATTGTTTTGGTAGCGCTGCAGGCATTACAGCGGATCAAATTTTTATAATTAATAAAGAAGAGGACGTATTATTATGAAATTATCTCGTAAACTAGGATTGGCAATTTTGCCTTTAGCTTTTGCATTAGCTGGTTGTCAGACTACTGGAACAACTACTCAGGCTGATACAGCTCAGGCTGTTCAAGCTGAGTCAGCGTTACAGGTTTACCAAGCTTCTGTAACTCCAGTTCAAGGTTTTCGTCCAGTGAAAATTAGTGATCAGCAAACAATTTATGTTTCAGCTGTACCTGTAATCACTAACGCTAATGTAACCTCACACGATGTAGTTGCTGACCAAAATAACAACGTTTATATTGCTCTTAATCTTAACGAGCAAGGTAAAGCAGCTTTAGATGCAGTTCCAGCTAACCGTGGTTACGCTATTGCTGCTCTAAACCGCGCCACTAACCAGACTGAAGCCGTTTCTTTTAGCGGTATCCGCCAAAGTCCTAATTTATTCTTATTCCGTGTAAGCAACGAACAAATTGCTACTGCAGTTGTTGATTCTGTATGGCCTCAACAAAAGCCACAAGCTGCTAAGTAATTTAGTATTTATCTAAATACTCAATAAGAAATGCCCAGTTATAGGACTGGGCATTTTTGATCGTGCTTGATAAATATCGAGTAGGGCGATTATTTACTCAGCGGCCTCACATTGTAGTTTGAACTCTTTGATCATCTCTTCACGAGGTAGTAATTGCTCGCTAGGAGCGTTTTTGATGCTGTCAGCGATTTGAGTAAACACCTCGACCTCTTCTTGAGTAAATTTATCAAGACCTGCTAAGTATTGGCTAATTTCATCAGGTGACTTACCCTCTTGGTGCATATCATAAATGACGCCAATCATTTCGCCTGCTTTATTACAATCGGTGTTTGAAGTGCCATTGTCATCACTACTAGCGGTGGTGCTAAAAGCCTCTTCGGAGCTGATCTCTGTTGGTGCATCAACGGGCTTAGAAACCACGGTTGGGATGCCAGTTTCTTGTTGAGGAGGAAGCTGTTGCTCGGCATCACCAAAAAGCGACTTATCGACTGCAAGCCAAATGCCAAACCCTAAGCCTACAACTACTAGCGTTAAGATTAGAAAGTTTATAAAGGACTTCATGAGGTATCCTGTGTATTATTTATAATGTGTATTAAGTATACTTCTGTTAAGCTAGGGTAGATTATAGATTATGCAGGGGCACTAAGGGAATAGTTAAAATAAAATTCATCCTTTTAGTTAAGATAAACCTAATATTTTATTGTAGATTATAAGTATAGATGTTGCAGTATTCTTTTCTTAAAAAGCACCTTTTGCTGGTGCTCAGTATCTTATTTGTTCTTTGTTTAAATACTAGTGCTCAAGCCATGGGGCGAGTACAAACTGACCCTAATGAGGGTGAGGCCTTAATTTCTCTCGAAGAGGCGAATCAACGATGCGAGGTCGTATTGGCTATTTTTAATTTAGAAAAGCTCGAGGGGCAAATTAATGTTATTGAGCTCTCTGCCATTGTTCGCTCTTTAAGAGATGAGGGTAAATTGCCAGCAAAGTTTTTAACTAAAAAACAAGCGGAGACTTTGGGTTGGCATCCGGGTCGTCCTTTTAGTCAGATTAAGGAGCTACGCGGTCGTTCTTTAGGCGGTGATCATTTTGGTAATTTTGAAAAGCGATTGCCAGAAGCTAAATACTTTGAAGCCGATCTAGATTATTTAGGTCTTAAGCGCAATGCTAAGCGCGTAGTTTATAAAGATCATGAGCATATGTACGTCACTATCGATCACTATGAGAGTTTTGAACGGGTACCAGCATGTCACTAAAATTATCTGCTAGGCAATTACGTCGTTACAATGCGCGTCAACTTAAAAAGTGGCACGCAAAAAATAGCTTAGTTCAATCTTTTTCAAAGTCTACTGTTTCACAATTGAGTAAAGCAAAAAAAATTAATTTAAATGGCATTACCTCAATTGAGGATTTTCATCAGCGCTTAGCAACTGAGGTTTCCTTGCCTGAACATTGTGCAGTTAATCTAGATGCCTTATATGATGTTCTAACGGGTGATGTGGCTGAGTCTATTGAGTTTATATGGACATGTGCTGCTGAAGATATGGCCCAACACCCAGAGACTTTGACGGGCTTAAAAGCGATGCTAGAAAGCGTTGCAGCAGCCCGTGCAGATATTTTAATCAAATATTAGTTATAGGGGCTATTGAGGCTATAGCGTCCTGCACCTATTAGCATAATGCATAGAGCCGATGCTAAAAACATATACTCAAGGCCGATGACGGCACCGCCGCTGCTATTAAGCGCAGTAAGACGCGCCGAATGAGTTAGGGAAATAGCGATCACCATACTTAACGCGATGATCCCAGCTGCGGGTCTTGTGTAAAGGCCGATAATTATCATAAGCGGAGCGATGATTTCGCTAATATATAATCCATATGCAAAAAATGGTGGCAAACCATGCGCATTTAGAGTGTGAGGAATGTGGCCTAGCCCATACTTAACTTTATGAAAGCCATAAAGCAGTATTAAGATACCTAATGTCACACGCAAAATTAACTTGCCCAAATCGTATCCCATAAGAAATCCTTTATTATTTTTAAATAAAAAGAGGACCGATGAGGGTCCTCTTGTGCTGATTTACAGCAATACTAAGCTAGCGGGTTACTGATCATCCTGTTGTTGATTTGCTTGCTCAGTTGCAGCGGCTTCAGCTTCCTCCGCCTTTTTCTTTTGTTGAATAGCGCATTGAATTTTGGATTCAACTAGCCCTTCGGGTACACGAGTTTCACCTTGAGCATCAGCCGCGGCTAGTGTTGCCATGTTAATAATACGACGCGTGGTAGTACTAGTCGTTAGAACGTGAATGGCTTTATTAGTACCTAATAGGACTGGACCTAAGACAATACCACCGCTGGTCATCTTCAATAAATTGTAGGTAATATTACCTGCATCTAAGTTAGGCATCACTAAAACGTTTGCCTTGCCACTTAAGGTGCTATCAGGTAAAGCGGTTTTGCGAATCTTTTCGGATAGGGCCGCGTCAGCGTGCATCTCACCATCCATCTCTAGGTCAGGGGCAATCTCAGCGAGGATTTCGCGAGCCTTGGCCATTTTGAGAGAAGAGGCGGTTTGACGATCACCGAAATTAGAGTGCGATACAAGTGCTACCTTAGGCACCATGCCGAAGCGTTTTACTTTTTCCGCTGCCATTAAAGCGATCTCAGCAATTTGCTCAGCAGTCGGGTCCTCGTTAATGTGAGTATCACATAAGAAGAAAGTGTAATCTGGGCTAAAGATAACATTCATCGCCGCCATGGTACCTGACTTAAGTGAGGTACCAGTGATATCGCGGATAAAGTTAACCTGTCTATTAAAACCTGTATTAACGCCACAAATCATCGCATCGGCAAAGCCTACCTCGATCATAAGTGCACCAATCACGGTGTTGTGTTTGCGAACCAATGACTTAGCAACAGCAGGGGTAACACCCTTGCGAGCTAATAGCTTGTGGTAAAGAGGCCATACCTCGTTAAAGCGATCGTCATGCTCTGGATCAACGATTTCAATATCCGGATGGCTTAGGTAGCGCAAGCCTAGTTTGTTTAGGCGCATTCGGATGACTTCAGGACGGCCAATTAAAATAGGCTTGGCGATTTTCTCATCGAGGATAGTTTGTATTGCGCGTAAAACACGCTCATCCTCACCATCGGAGAAAATAACACGCTGCATTTTATCTTTTGCGATCTTCATCAGCGGGCGCATTAGTTGACTAGACTGGTATACAAACGCGTTGAGACGGGCTTTGTAGGCTTCCATGTCATCGATAGGTCGGGCCGCAACACCGCAATCCATCGCCGCTTGGGCAACGGCAGGAGCAACGTTAATAATTAAGCGCGGATCAAACGGTTTAGGAATAATGTAGTCGGGACCGAAGTTTAGATTTTCTTTAGGGTAGGCGCTGGCAACCTCATCATCTGCTTCAATTTGTGCTAACTCGGCAATAGCATGCACACAAGCCATTTGCATTTCTGGGGTGATGCGAGTAGCGCCTACATCAAGTGCACCACGGAAAATGAATGGGAAGCAAAGTACGTTATTTACTTGGTTGGGATAGTCTGAGCGACCTGTAGCAATAATACAGTCGGGACGTGCGGCCTTTGCATCTTCTGGGGTGATCTCAGGGTCAGGGTTAGCGAGGGCTAAGATTAATGGTTTATCGGCCATAGTCTTAACCATGTTTTGAGTTAAGACGCCTTTAGTGGAGCAGCCCAAAAACACATCAGCGCCTGCCACTGCGTCACCTAAGGTGCGAAGTTCAGTTTTTTGGGCGTAGCGCGCTTTGTGATCTTCCATGTTTTCTTCGCGGCCTTCGTAAATAACACCACGAGAGTCACACACAAAGATGTTTTCTTTTTTAAGGCCTAGATTAACTAATAAATCTAAACAAGCAATCGCTGCTGCGCCTGCGCCAGAAGCTACTAATTTAACGTTATCGAGTGTTTTGCCTAATAATTTAAGACCGTTTAAGACGGCAGCTGAAGTAATAATTGCAGTGCCGTGTTGGTCATCATGGAAGACAGGAATATTAACGCGTTCTCTTAATGTTTTTTCGATATAAAAGCACTCAGGCGCTTTAATATCTTCAAGGTTAATACCGCCTAATGTTGGCTCAAGTGCTGCGATAATATCGACTAACTTGTCAGGGTCGGTCTCGTTAAGCTCGATATCAAAGACGTCAATACCTGCGAATTTTTTGAATAAACCGCCTTTACCCTCCATAACCGGTTTTGCGGCTAATGGACCGATATTGCCAAGGCCAAGAACAGCGGTACCATTGGTAACAACACCAACCAAGTTGGAGCGCGAGGTGAAACGAGCGGCCGCTTGCTCACCTTCGTGATAAATCGCCATACATGCGGAAGCAACGCCTGGAGAATAAGCGAGAGACAAATCATCCTGATTAGACAATGGCTTGGTAGGAACGACTGAAATCTTACCTGGGCGTGGAAATTCGTGATAATCCAAAGCCATTTGACTTAATTTGTTTTTCTCAATCATAAAACTGTCTCCGAATGATTAATCGCAAATACTGTATCTTACATAAGATTTCATACTGAATGTTGCGGTTTCGATTTCATATAGCATGTTGTTGTTACGGTTTTATGCTGTATGTTGTTGTTTTAATAATCAATAGGGGAAAGCGCATATAGTTTAGATATTGGTTAATTGCAAACAAAACGCTATTATGACAGTTGTGCTTATTGTAATAATGTATTTATAAAAGGCATGTTTTTACTCGTTAGTCTGTTTAGTTATTACAGTCTAAGGTCATATCGAATCGTATATTTTGTGAAACTTGATATCGCTATGATTTATAACGGTTCAAAGTGATTTTTTATAAGAAATAAATGCTAGACTAGTCTATACTAATGTAGTATGTATACAGGTGGGGGTATTGCCCCTGTCTATTGCTTTTTGTAAAGGGAGTCTTTAGTTTAGACCCTTGCTATCTGCTTATCGGTGAAAGCCGTACGCGGAAGGTTACTTCACAATCTGCATCCTTTTAGGTGAAACACTCAAAACGGTGAGGCATAATGTCAACTTATATAGAAAAAAATACTTCCTCTTACTTATTTGGTAGTAATGCCGACTATGTAGAGGAGCTCTACGAAGCCTACTTGGCTAATCCAAGTAGTGTAGAAGAGCACTGGCGCGATTACTTTGATCAGTTACAGGATCAACCTGCGACTGATGGTAAATCGGAGACACGCGACCAAAATCATTCATCAGTGATCGCTTCTTTTGTTCAAAGAGCAAAAGAAAATCGTTTGGTGGGTAAAGTAGATGCTCAGCAGAGCATGGAAATTGCTAGCAAGCAACTCAAAGTGCAACAATTGATTTCTGCTTACCGCTCACTAGGCTTGCGTTACGCACAACTTGACCCGCTTAAGCGCACAGAGCGTCCCGAAATTCCTGAGCTAGATCCAGCTTTCTACGGTTTAACCGAGGCCGATCTAGACGAAACATTCTCAGCGACTAACACTTATTTCACTGAGAGCGATCATATGACCTTACGTGAGCTATTAGAGGCTTTACGTAATACCTATTGTCGTAGCGTTGGTGTTGAGTACATGCACATCTCGGATCCTAAAGCTAAACGCTGGATTCAAGAGCGTGTCGAAACCACACAATCTACAGCAAAGTTGACTGATGACGACAAAAAGCGCATTCTTCAGCAATTAACCGAGGCCGAAGGTCTTGAGCGTTATTTGCATACTCGTTACGTAGGTCAAAAGCGTTTCTCACTTGAGGGTGGTGAAAGCTTTATTTCTTGTATGGATGAGTTAGTTAACCACGCTAGTACTCATGGTACTCAAGACGTGGTTGTTGGTATGGCTCACCGCGGTCGCTTAAATATGTTAGTAAACATCATGGGTAAAATGCCTGGTGATCTCTTTGCTGAATTTGAAGGCAAGCAAGACGGCGATTTAACCGATGGTGACGTTAAATACCACAGTGGTTTCTCAAGTGACTTAGACGCCAAAGGCGGTCCAATTCACTTAACTTTAGCGTTCAACCCTTCACACTTGGAAATTGTTAATCCAGTAGTTCAGGGTAGTGCGCGTGCTCGTCAAGAGCGTCGTGGCGGTAATATCCAGCAGGTCTTACCTGTATTAGTTCACGGTGACGCGGCTTTTGCTGGTCAAGGGGTGGTTCAAGAGACGCTTAACATGTCTCAAACCCGCGGTTACTCAGTGGGCGGTACAATTCACGTTGTAATTAATAACCAGATTGGTTTCACCACATCTGATCCACGTGACTCACGTTCTACACTTTACTGTACTGACGTTGTTAAAATGATCGAAGCGCCAGTGTTCCACGTTAACGCTGACGACCCTGAGGCTGTAACCTTCGCTACTCGTTTAGCAGTAGATTACCGTCAAGAATTCGGTCACGACGTAGTTATCGATATTATTTGTTTCCGTAAGTTAGGTCACAACGAACAAGATACTCCATCATTAACGCAGCCGTTAATGTACAAAACCATTGGTAAGCACCCAGGTACTCGTCAGCTCTACGCTGATAAACTACTTAAGCAGGGTGTTTTAGCCGAGGGCGAAGCCGAAAATATGGTTAAAGAGTATCGCCAAATCATGGAGGCTGGTAACCGCACGGTTGAGCCTGTCTTAACAGACTTCCAGCGCAAATATGCCATTGATTGGACTCCTTTCTTAGGGGCTAAGTGGACTGACCACGCTGAAACAGCAGTTTCTATTCCTGAGTTAAAGCGTTTAGGTGAGAGCATCACTACAATCCCTGATTCCTTCACACCACACCAATTAGTGAAGCGTCTACTAAATGATCGTCGTGCCATGGTGCGTGGCGAAATGAATTTAGACTGGGGTATGGGTGAGCACCTAGCATTTGCTAGCTTACTCTCCAATGGCTACCCAATCCGTATCACGGGTCAAGACTCAGGGCGCGGTACATTCGTACACCGTCACGCTGTACTACACGATCAAAATCGTGAGCGCTGGGACGAGGGTACCTATATTCCACTACAAAATATTTCTAACGATCAACCTAACTTCACAGTGATTGACTCTGTATTATCCGAGGAGGCGGTACTTGGCTTCGAATATGGTTATGCATGTTCAGAGCCTAATACATTGACAATTTGGGAGGCACAGTTCGGAGACTTCGTTAACGGTGCTCAGGTTGTAATTGATCAATTCATTACCTCAGGTGAGGCTAAGTGGGGTCGTCATTGCGGTTTAACCTTAATGCTTCCTCACGGTTATGAAGGTCAAGGTCCAGAGCACTCATCTGCACGTATTGAGCGTTTCTTACAGCTTTGTGCTGATCACAATATTCAGTGTGCTCAGCCTACTAACGCATCGCAGATTTTCCACTTGCTTCGTCGTCAAATGATTCGCAAGTTCCGTAAGCCTTTAGTAATTTTCACTCCTAAATCTTTATTACGTCATAAAGATGCTACTTCACCATTAGGCGATTTCGCTGAGGGTGAATTCAAGTTAATCATTGGCGAAACAAAGCCAGAGATTAACAAAGAAAAAGTGAATCGCTTATTGCTATGTTCTGGTCGTGTTTACTACGATTTAGTTGCTGCTCGTGAAGAGCGTGGCGCCGATGATGTAGCAATTCTTCGCGTTGAGCAGTTGTATCCATTCCCTCACAAAGAGTTTGAGGCCGAGATGCAACAATATCCTAACGCTAAAGAGGTTGTTTGGGTACAAGACGAACCACAAAACCAGGGTCCTTGGTTCTACATTCAGCATCATATTTTCCAAAATATGTCTGCTGGTCAGAAGTTGGCCTATGCTGGTCGCGCAGCCTCTGCGTCACCAGCAGTGGGTTACTTAGCCCTACACAACGAGCAGTTGAAAGCTTTCTTAGAGCAAGCATTCAGCCAGCGTTTACGTGGTTTTACCTTAACCAAGTAGTCAGAAGTATTAAGGCATAGACCTTGTAAATGAAATCGCGATACAGCGAAATTTATAAGGTCTATTTGGAAATTAAAAAATTAAAAAAGCGTTATATTCAAGTTATAAACAATAGCTTAAAGGAACAAAAATTATGTCAATCGTAGAAGTAAAAGTACCTCAGTTTTCAGAGTCTATTTCAGAAGGTACTCTATTAGAGTGGAACAAACAGGTTGGTGAAGCAGTTTCTCAAGATGAGACCTTGATTGAAATTGAAACTGATAAAGTAATTATGGAAGTACCTTGTCCAGCCGATGGGGTATTAGTTGAAATCATTGTACAAGGTGGTGAAAACGTTGAGTCTGAGCAGTTATTAGCTAAGATCGACACAGCTGCCAAAGCGACTGCTGCTGCGCCTGCTGAAGCTGCTCCAGCCGAGGCACCTGCTGCTGCACCTGCTGTCGCCGCTGCTGACAAAGGTGATGTTGCATCTCCTGCTGCTACAAAAATCTTATCTGAAAAAGGCTTAGCTGCTACTGATGTTGCGGGTACTGGTAAAGATGGTCGTGTGACCAAAGCTGATGCACAAGCTGCACAAAAAGCTGCTGCTCCAGTTGCTGCTGCTCCAATCGGTCAGTCTTTAGATGGTCGTCCTGAACAGCGCGTTCCAATGACTCGCTTACGTGCACGTGTTGCTGAGCGTTTACTACAGTCACAACAAGAAAACGCCATCTTAACTACGTTTAACGAAGTTAATATGAAGCCAGTTATGGACCTTCGTGCTAAGTACCGCGATCAGTTCGAAAAAGAGCACGGCGTTCGTTTAGGTTTCATGTCATTCTTTATTAAAGCCGCTGTTGCTGCACTTAAGAAGTTCCCACTACTTAATGCCTCAATCGATGGTAACGATATCGTATACCACGGTTACTTTGATATTGGTATTGCGGTGAGCTCACCACGTGGCTTAGTAGTACCTATTTTACGTAATGCCGACCAGTTATCATTAGCTGAAATTGAGAAAACAATTGCCGAGTTTGGTGCTAAGGCCCGCGATGGTCGCTTAAGCATCGAAGAGTTAACCGGTGGTACCTTCTCTATTTCTAACGGTGGTGTATTTGGTTCAATGATGTCTACCCCAATTATTAACCCACCACAGTCAGCAATTCTTGGTATTCACGCTACTAAAGAGCGTCCAGTAGTAGAAGACGGTGAAATCGTTATTCGCCCAATGAACTACTTAGCTCTTTCTTATGACCACCGCTTAATTGATGGTCGCGAAGCTGTACTTGGTCTAGTTGCAATGAAAGATGCTCTAGAAGATCCAGCTCGTTTATTATTAGACCTATAAGCTGTAAATCATTGATTATGTAACGCCCCATTTAAGCCCTTTGCTTTTGGGGCGTTATCGGTTAAATATATTTGGAATAGTTATGAGTAAAGAGTTTGATGTAGTAGTTATTGGTGCAGGTCCTGGCGGTTATATTACGGCTATCCGTGCTGCACAATTAGGTAAGAGTGTTGCATGTATTGATTCATGGGTAGACGATAAGGGTAAGCCTAAGCCAGGTGGTACTTGTACTAACGTCGGTTGTATTCCTTCTAAAGCGTTATTACAGTCTTCTGAGTATTACGAAAATGCTAAAAAAGACTTCAAAGAGCATGGTATCGAGGTTTCTTCAGTCAAGATGAAAATCGACCAGTTCCTAGGTCGTAAAGACGAAGTTGTTCAACAAAACAACGACGGTATTTTATTCTTATTCAGAAAGAACAAAGTTCAGTTCTTCTCTGGCCGCGCTTCATTCAATGGTAAGGCCGATAATGGTCAATACAAAATTGAAGTTGATGGCAAAGACAAAGCTAGCATTACAGGTGCGCATGTTATTGTTGCCACAGGTTCAGAGCCACGCGCTTTACCGGGCTTAGAGTTTGACGAAAAACAAATTTTATCTAACACGGGTGCTTTAGAAATCCCTGCTGTACCTAAGCGTTTAGGTGTAATTGGTGCTGGTGTTATTGGTCTTGAGTTAGGTAGCGTATGGCGTCGTTTAGGTGCTGAGGTTACTGTACTTGAAGCAATGCCTAAGTTCTTAGCAGTTGCCGATGAGGGCGTAGCCAAAGAAGCAGCTAAAGCCTATAAGAGCCAAGGTCTAAAAATTGAGGTTGGCGTTAAAGTTGGTGACATTAAAAAGACAGCTAAACACGTAACCGTTAAATACGATGACGCTAAAGGCGAAGCACAGACTTTAGAAGTTGATAAATTAATCGTATCAATTGGTCGCGTACCTACTACAGACGGTTTAAATCTTGAGTCTGTAGGTGTTAAGGTTGATGAGCGTGGCTTTATCGAGGTTGACGATCAGTGTCGCACTAACGTAGCAAATATTTGGGCGGTTGGTGACGTAGTTCGTGGTCCTATGCTTGCTCACAAAGCTGAGTCTGAGGGTGTCGCTGTGGCTGAGCTTATCGCAGGTCAGCATGGTTCTGTTAACTACGCTACGATTCCTAACGTACTTTACACTTCACCAGAAATTTCTTGGGTTGGTAAAACCGAACAACAACTTAAAGAAGAGGGTATCAAGTACAAAGCGGGTCAGTTCCCATTCATGGCTAACGGTCGCGCACGTGCTTTAGGTGATACTACTGGTTTTGTTAAAGTATTAGCTTGTGCCAATACTGATGAGGTTTTAGGCGTACATATTGTTGGTCCTATGGCTTCTGAATTAATCGCCGAAGCGGTTGCTATCATGGAGTTCAAGGGTGCAGCTGAGGATATCGGTCGCATCTGTCATGCTCACCCGACTTTATCTGAGTCCTTAAAAGAAGCAGCTTTAGCGGTTGATAAGCGTAGCTTAAACTTCTAAGCAATAAACATTGCGCTTATAAAATCAGGTAGCTGCTTGCAACTACCTGATATCGCTCATAGGCAACGTGCAATAAGTGCCCTATATTGAGTCAGCTTGATTAGGGCACTTTTTATTTTTATTAAAACAATTTATGAACGTAATTCACCATTACCGAAAAGCCTTATCTGAAAAAGGGTACAAAGCCGACGAGGCTCAAGAAAAAGCGATTATGCGCTTACAAGATCTTTTTGAAGAGCTAATGGATTTTAGAGACCAACGCCAACAACGCAATGGTGGCTTCTTTAGACGATTTGCTAAGTCTAAGGACCCCGTGGTGCCTAAGGGTGTTTATATGTGGGGCGGGGTAGGCCGCGGTAAAAGCTTTTTGATGGATTCCTTTTACAATTATCTGCCTTATAAGCGTAAGGTACGTATTCACTTTCACGAGTTTATGCGTAGCATTCACGAGGAAATGCGTGAAATTAAGGGTACTGAGGATCCGCTAGATGTGGTGGCAAAGCGTACTGCAGAAAAGTACCGTCTCATTTGTTTTGATGAATTCCACGTCTCTGATATTGCTGACGCAATGATCTTGCATCGTCTATTAGATAAACTCTTTGAGTATGGTTGTACTTTTGTGATGACCTCTAACTATGAGCCAGATACCTTGTACCCAGATGGTTTACATAGAGATCGTCTGTTGCCAGCGATTGAGCTAATTAAACAGAAAATGGATGTGCTTAACGTCGATAGCGGTATTGATTATCGTCGTCGTACCCTTGAGCAAGTACAACTTTATTATCAACCACTAACGCCAGAAAATCGCCAAGCCTTTGAGGATTTATTTAAAGAAATTAGTGGTGCTGAACCTAAACCGCAAACCCTAACTATTGAAAATCGTCCGATGCAGGCCTTAGGGATTAATGACAATGTGGCTTGGTTTGACTTCAAAACTTTATGCGTAGATAATCGCTCTCAAAATGACTTTTTAGAATTAGCGAGTCGTTTTGAAACCATTTTCCTGTCTGATGTACCAAAAATGACAGCAGCACAAGCATCACCAGCGCGTCGTTTTACTTGGTTAATTGACGTACTTTATGACTATAAGGTGAAGTTCGTAATGAGTGCTGAGGTACCACCGGCTGAGCTATACACTGAGGGTGTCTTATCCAATGAGTTTTTCCGTACAGAATCACGCATTATGGAAATGCAGTCCAAAGAGTACATGCAACAAGATCGTCGTAGTTACGTTAAACTTTAAGATTAAATTAATTGATGGAGTATTTTTCCAATGAGTGCTAAGCAAGCGCAAAGCAAAATCCAACGCGTATTAACCGGTGTGACAACATCAGGCACCCCTCATCTTGGTAACTATGCGGGAGCAATTCGTCCTGCTATTGAGATGAGTCAACGACCTGATGTCGATGCTTTTTTCTTTTTAGCAGATTACCACGCCTTAATTAAATGTGATGATGCTGAGCGTGTCGAGCGTTCGCGCCTGGAAATTGCTGCTACCTGGTTAGCAGCAGGCTTAGATACTGATAGAGTGACTTTTTATCGTCAATCAGATATTCCTGAAATTACAGAGCTCTCTTGGATTTTGACTTGCTCAAC
>LSQX01368413.1_pt1 | contig 32342 bp, 31 predicted proteins | sample 654561 | NCBI WGS metagenome assembly LSQX01 (sample SAMN04489861, study PRJNA283612) | anaerobic digester metagenome | isolation source: 4 biogas reactors fed with cattle manure at either 37C or 55C with and... | place: Denmark: Kongens Lyngby | collected 2014 | reverse complement strand
CAAAAGAAGTAAAAAAGTGTTAATTAAACCGAAATAAACACAAAACAAGCCTAATACACTGTATATCAGGATAATAAAATATTTTATTTTATACCGTCAAATAGGTCTTTGTATTTTTTGGACACAATATTCCAGTCAAATTTCAATTGAAAACTCTTCAAACTGGTTTCATTAATTGGACCTATATCCTTTTTTAAATCTAAATTATTGAGATATTCTATGATATTGTTAATACATTTTTTATTATTTTCGAAAAGTTTTCCCAAACTGGCTTTTTCGTCTATCACCTCCATCATTCCACTAACTTTAGTCGTCAATACTGGCGTTGAGCAAAATATTGATTCAATAGCCGACAACGACATTCCCTCGCTCAACGATGGAGCTAATAGAAAATGTGATTCATTATATAAATTTACTAAATCAACTTGAGGAATATTTCCCAAAAAGACGATTTTATTACTTAAATTGTTTTTTCTAACAAAACTCTCCATCCTACTTCTTTTGGGTCCATCGCCCACTATACGCAATCTAAAGTCTGTTTTACAATCTAGCATTTGAGCTATTTTAAGAAGACGTCTAACTCCTTTTTGACTAACCAAACGTCCCACAAAAAGCAATTTCAATTTATCACCTCTATCCTTTTTCTGATCATAGAACAACACGCCATCACACGCATTATTTATTTGAACAATTTTATTCTCATCTTTTACAAGTTTCAAGGCATTGTTTTTCAACTCTTCAGACAAGACAATAGTATGTTCAGAATTTTCAATTATACTTTTGATTTTATAGTACATTAATATATAATATGGATAGTTGGAATATGGCTTCACCCAAGGTATATCGTGTCCATGCGAGATGGCTACATAGGGTAAATTATACCTCTTTTTCAGCTTAAAGGCTACCAAACCTCCTGGGACAACAAAGTTGGAAATTACAAATTCAAAATTTTGGCTTTGTAATAAATCCTGTGATTTTAAATATGCCTGCTTAGACCAAGAGAGCATTTCCAAGGGATTTGACTGATATTCCTTTCTTCGCAAACTTTTAACTCTATAGATTTTTATATTGGAGCTTTTCTCTTCAAATTCTAATCCGTAAAACCAAGTTGTTATAACTGTAAAATTAAAATCTTTTGAAAGTCTTTCGCAGATATTTTTAATTACCACTCCACCGCCGCCACCAATGGGTGGGTACTCATATGTTAAAACTAAAACATTTTTCTTTTTCAATACTAAATATTTTCTACATTTCCTATAACATACGACGACATTCCAGCTTGCGACTTATATACTTTTCCTATAAACTCGGAAACAATCCAAATTAATACAAACAAAAAACCAACGAAAATATAAATTACAACTACAAGCCACTCTAACAGCTTATAAAACTGATCGAAAAACAGAAAATTTATCATCAGATAAAATAGAAAAATAACTCCAGTAAAAATTGAAAACATTCCCAAAAACAGACCTATTCTAAGCGGTGCCAATGAAAAGTTCAAAATCCCATTCATAGCCAATCTTAGCATTTTATATATGCTAAACCCAGTTTTTCCAAACTCTCTTTTGGGTCTTTCAAAATCTACAAAAGCTTGTTTATAGCCCAACCACGCTATCATACCTCTAAGATAGCCTGTGTGAATGGAAGCTTTTTGCAAATTAGAAACCACCGATGAATCTATAAGTCTATACTCTCCAACATCGTTGGGAATCTTGATTTCTGAAATTAAATTTAAAAGCCTATAATATATCTTAGCAGTCAACTTTTTAAAAAAAGAATCATTACGTTTTACTCTCCTCGCATAAACCACTGGAACACCACTTCTCCACTCCAAAATCATATCTTCAATTAATGAAACAGGATCTTGCCCATCGCAGTCCATGGTAATAATTGCATCACCTTTAACATAGTTTATTCCAGCAATTAATGCAGCTTGTTGTCCAAAATTTCGAGTAAAATGAACCACTTTTATAAAGCTATGCTTTGAAGACAATTGGGATAAAATTTCAGCTGAATCATCGTTACTGCCATCGTTAATGTATATCAATTCATAGCTGTATGATATTTTAGAAAACAACAAATCAATCTCTTCAAAAAGTCGAATAATATTTTCAGACTCGTTGAAAACTGGTACTACAATAGATATCAGATTGTTTTTTTTCATAGACCTTGAATTGAACAACGATATACAAACTTAATGATATTTTCGTAAAAATCACGAAAAAAGCGAAATTTATGAGATATGGAAGTCAAGTCGTATTAGAATTGCAAATAATAATTTTGCTTATTTGCAATTCTAAAATATTTTATTGCTTACAATTAAATATTTGTGTTATCCTCATCAACATTTTCAATTTGTGAGTAATATCCATAAGCAGCACAACGCTGCTTGGGCTTGCATGAAGCCAAAACACCTATTACAAATAAAAGTAATAATGATATAACAATTAATCTTTTCATAAATTGAATATTAAACGTTTGAAATACAAATGTAACAAATAAAACTTGTAAATTTACGTTTTTATAAAAAAAACCATAGAAAATATCAACATCAGGCTGTTAACAATGAAACAAGAAAAGATAAATCCCGAAATAGAAAGCAGTTGGAAAAAACTTCTAATTGATGAATTTAATCAAGATTACTTCATTAATTTGAAAAAATTCTTATTGGAAGAGAAGCAAAACAATATTATTTATCCCAAAGGTTCTGATATCTTTAATGCATTCAACTTCACCCCTTTCAACAAATTAAAACTTGTAATTTTGGGTCAAGACCCTTATCATGGCGAGGGACAGGCTCATGGTCTATGTTTTTCTGTACCTCACGGAATTAAGATACCGCCCTCATTGGTGAATATTTATAAAGAGATGGAAAGTGATTTGGGCATAAAATCGCCACAGCACGGCAATTTAGAAAAATGGGCAAAGCAGGGTGTTTTCCTTTTGAATGCCACTTTAACTGTTCGGAAAAATCAAGCTGGTTCGCATCAAAACAAAGGCTGGGAAATATTTACAGATAGAGTTATTTCTTTAATTTCAGAAAAATCAGAAAATATAGTTTTCCTGTTATGGGGTAGCTATGCTCAGAAAAAATCTACTCTGATTGATGCTAAAAAACATCTAATCCTGAAATCAGTACACCCTTCACCACTTTCGGCATACAGAGGCTTTTTTGGCTGTAAACACTTTTCTAAAAGCAATGATTTTTTAATTTCAAAAAATATAGAACCCATAGACTGGACTTTGGAATAATATAACAAAAATGATTTTAGTTTATAATAGGTGGATTTTTATTGTGGTATTCTTTTGGGGATTATTACACAGCCTTTCATCTATGGCACAAAATTCCATTGACACTAATATAGTTCAACAACAATATGTAATCGTAAACAGCTTGGAATTTAATCCTCTAAAAAACAAAGCACAAGTTTCTAAAAATAGAGAAATCATTTTAGGAAAAAAAATAAGTATTGAGGAGTATTTTGCAAGCTGCAATTACATTATTGAATGGTACGAGAACAATGGCTATCCTTTTGCCAACATTCAACCTAAAGACATTGAATATAAGGATAATACATTTGAAATGAATTTAGATATTGAAAGTAATAATCATTATAAATTCGATTCAATAATTGTAAAAGGTGATGTAAAGATTTCAGATTCGTTTTTGAGAAATTACTTTCAAATTCATAAAAAAAAGTCTTATTCCGAAAAGCTAATAAGTAATATTGAAAGGCAGGCAAATCAACTTATTTTTGCCTCTATGTCCACACCGGCAGAAGTTATTTTCACCATCGATGAGTGTCATACTTATCTTTATCTAAACAAAAGAAAAACCCACAGTTTTGATGGAATTATAGGTTTTGTTCCAGCTGACGAAAATAGTAAATCTATAAAATTGACAGGCGATGTTAAGCTAAAACTGAATAATATTTTTGCAAGAGGCGAAAGTTTAGCTTTTGAGTGGAGATCGTACGAAAGTAGTTCGCAAGATTTATTTATAAACACATCATTACCATACATTTTCAACACTCCTTTTGGTAGCACAGTAAATTTTAAATTAGATAAAAAAGATAGCAGTTTTATAAAACAAGATTTTCAAGCTGGCATAAATTACTATTTTTCAGCTTTAAATCATATTTCTCTTTTCTATCGCAATGAGAGTTCGTCTGCCATTTCAGCAAATAATCAGTACGATTATTCAAACTTCAAGGCAAATTCTTATGGCTTGCAAATTCTCTTTGACAAACTCAATGAGCCAATACTGCCCACCAATGGATATAAAATAATAAGCAGTGTTGCCTACGGCAAGATGAAAAGAATAAAATCGGAAAACAAAGAAAATATGGACAAATATAATTTTAACTTCGATATTCCATTTTACAGAAGGATATATAAAAACTTCATATTTCATTCGCAGTTGAGCGGTTCGGCGAATTTTCCTACAAAATTACACGAAAACGAGATGGAAAGATTTGGCGGTTTTGGAAGTCTTAGAGGTTTTGACCAAAATGTGTTTTCGGCAAATTTATTTGCAATATTAAATACAGAATTTAGATTTATGTTGGAAAGATATTCCTATTTGTCCATATTTTGGAATGGTGCATATTACGAAAAAAATGCCATTAACTCCTACTCAAGCGACTTCCCGTGGGGACTTGGAGCTGGAATTGCCTTTAACACACCTGCTGGAATTTTCTCATTACAATATGCCATCGGAAAAGAACAAAATAATCCCTTCGATTTTAGAAGTTCAAAAATTCACTTTGGAATTACAGGTATGTTTTAAAATTTACTTAGAAAACAGTCTTCCCTGATATGTTTCTCTCTCTTGGAAGCGTTTTTCAATCTGTTTCAGAACTTCGTAATACCTAACAATTCCCCACTTTGAATCACTAATAAAACGCGGTGGAACTTCGCCGGCAAAACGTTCTATAATAAAATCAGGATTTAATCTTTCGGAAAAACTCACAATAAAATCAATATATGACTCCATTGTAAAATGGTGAAAAAGTTCAGGGTTTGAATTATAAAAACTCTCCATTTTTGTTCCTTTTACAACTTGAAGTTGATGAAATTTGATTGTTTTTAAGGGTAAATTATTTATCAAATCAATGGAGTTCATCCAATCATCAGGAGTTTCGCCAGGTAAACCAAAAATAAAATGTCCGCCAATGGTAATATTATATCTACTTAAAAGTTCTGTGGCATCTATCACAGCTTGAAAATCATGTCCACGATTTATCAAATCCAATGTTTTATCATATACTGACTCAACACCCAGTTCTACGTGAACATAATGATTATCAGATAGTTCAGCCAAAAGCTTAGAAACATTTTCATCTATGCAATCGGGTCGAGTTCCCACAATTATCCCTCTAACATTTTCGATGGACAATACTTCTAAATATTTTTCTCTCAAAACAGAAATTGGTGCATAAGTATTTGAATATGGCTGAAAATAGACCAAAAAAGAGTTTGCTCTGCGATAGCGTTTTTTATGAAATTCAATACCTTCAAGCACTTGTTGCGAAATTGATTTTTCGGGCTGACAATATGACGGATTAAAGGCATTATTATCACAATACAAACAACCTCCTTCTTCCCTATCCAACTCTCTATTGGGACAAGTGAAACCTGCATCAACAGAGACTTTTTGAACACGACCTCCAAAAACTTGCTTGAAATATTCAGAATATGAGTTGTATGGTTTTTCTGCGTTCATTTTAAAACTTTATTTTGTAATTTCCACCTAATTTTATCCATCTACCTGCTTGCGGAATACCTCCAAAATCAAAATATTCTTTGTCAAAAACATTTGCAACTTCCAAAAAAACAGTCCAGTTTTCATCGTTCCACATTAGTTTTATATCTGATAAACTAAAGGGCTTATAATCCACATAGTTAGCTGTGGCAACATCTTTCGACTCCCAAAATCCACCATTTCTATCTTGTAAGCTGAAATTATAAGACAAATACAAGTTTTTATAAAGTTTGAAATTACCAAACAAAACAAACTTATGTTTAAGATTATCAAGTACATAAGCCGACTGAAAATCGCTACTTTTCTGATTTATATTTACAAAAGTATAGCCCAATGAAAGATTTGTAAAGTGGGATAAATATTCTGAAACAGTATGAGGGTTAAAATAAAACATAAACTCCAAGCCACTGTAAATCAAATTAGTATGATTACTACTATGCCAAAATTGATCATCTGGATATTTTATCCAATCTATCAAATTATTTGCTTGGCGAATAAAAGCACTCAAATTTAATGTATTATGTTTTTGAGAAACATACCTATACCCCACTTCATAAGTAATTGATTTTTCTGCACTTAAACTTCTATTTCCAATTAAATTTGGACTTTCGTAATATAAATCTGTAAAACTTGGCAGCCTCATAGCACTATTTATTGATAAAAAAACCAGAGATTTATCGCTTACAGAAAAGCTTAAATCGGCACCAGGGAAAAATCCCCACGATTTTAATGACGAATAATAGTTTGAATTTATCCCAAAGGAGCTTGAGAGTCTCTTATATATATACAAGTGGTCTATGTATATGGAACTAATATTTCTATTTTTGCCAAAAAGCAAATCTATATTTTCAAACAAATATTTTCTTGTATTTCTCAATGAATCGCCAAGGACAGTACTTGATATAGACTCATTTCTAAAATCGGCACCCAAGCTAGTTTTTCCAAATCTATGCCACTTGCTGGTACCTAGTCCAAAACCAAACATATTACTTTGATGGTAATTGTGCTGTGAGTACCACTCTGGAGCTGTTTTCATACCTCTAAAAAGCTCAAATCTATCAACATTTCCTCTCCAAAAAATCTTAGTTTCCAATTGAATAGGCAAATTTATACTCCACTTTAAGGATGAAAGTGCCGTTTTCACATCTTCAAATTGATTGGGATATGCAGCCGAATAGAAGGAATTGGCTCCATAATTTCTATCCATTAGCCCTAACTGATATTCCAATTTTGAAGTTTTTAAATCTATTTCTGTGCTATAATATAAAGAGTTGGATTCAAAATCTGTATTTGCCATATAACCATCTGAACTAGAACGACTTAATGAAATGTAATGCTTGCTATTTTTAGTAGTAAAATTTCCACCAATAGAGTATTTATAAAACCCATTTTGACCTCCATGTAGAGATAAATTCAAGAAATTATCATTTTGAGGATTACTAATAAAATTTATTGCTCCACTCATGGCTATATTACCATAAACTCTTGAACTAGAACCATATAGCAACTCTACCCTGTCAACACTTTCAATGTCTAGTGGCAGACTCATATTAAAATGCCCCGATTGTGGATCGTTGAAATAGATTCCATTTAAAAGAAATAACGTTTGTTCATAGTTTCCACCTCTAATACTAATATCGCTCTGAACCCCATTACCACCACGCTGACGAACATCAACCAAGGTGTTTGAACGTAGCATATTATCCAATGAATTTTGCGGTAAACTTCGCAAACTCTCGGCATTTATTACTTGGATTGTTTTTGTGGTTTTCATCAATTCTAACGGAAGTTTTTCTGCAGTAATTGTAATTGCATCTGTCTCCAATGTATCTGAAATTTGCACATGCTCAGGACTTTGTGCTTCAGTTTTGGGTAGTAAAACCAAATTTAAAGATATGGCTAAAAAGGAGATTATTATCTCTCTCTTTTGACTGGAAAAGAGAGCCCACGAATTACGTGTCCATCTTTTAAAATATGATTTGTGGCAGTTTTGCTTTATTGTTTTTAGCATCTCAGAGTTAATTAAGTGGTGCAAATTTACACATTTTAAATCAAACTACTTATTCAGCTCCAAAAACTCATTGATTCGACTTATCAACCACAATCTATTGTACAAATAATCGTAGCCAGACAAATATTTTTTATAGAGTTTTTCTACTTCTGTTTTATTTATTATCGAATTTTCAGTAAAAAGCAAATCTTCAAAATAATCTTTCAAAATTGTTTTCATCCATTTTGATAAAGGTGCACCAAAACCCCATTTGGGTCTATCGTACAGCTCGGCAGGAACATATTTATATAAAACTTGCTTGAGTACATATTTAGCTTCACCATTTTTCAGTTTCAACGACTGGTCTATATTCAGAGCATATTCAACCAAATTATGATCGAGCATGGGAGTTCTAACTTCTAAGGTGTTGTACATGGAAGCCCTATCAACTTTAACCAATAAATCGTCTGTTAAATAATATTGCAAATCAAAATGAGCTTGCTTCTCCACCACTGATAACTTTCTTATTGCTGTGCTAATATCCTCATCAAAACCAATTGGTTTATAAACATTAGAATTGATTATTTTCTCCAAATCTTTTATTGCAAAACAGTATTGTTCTTGGGAAAAAATATGGCTTTTAATTCTATTTATATCATCATATTTCAAAAGCTTCGACACTCTTTTATATCTATTTCCGCCAAAACTCAAAAGAGTGGAAATTGGATTTGAGAATGTTCTTAAAAGGGGATTAGAAAGGCGTTGAGCCCAGATATATGAGCCATAACCAAAGAACAGTTCATCGCCACCATCGCCTGCAAGGGCTACTTTGTGATTTTTTGAAACAAGTTCAGAAACTATAATTGTGGGCAAGGCTGAGGAGTCGCCAAAAGGCTCATCGTAAATTGAGGTCAATTTGGGTATTAAGTCTAATATATCAGTCTCACTTACAATAACTTCGTGATGATTTGTACCGAGATGTTGAGAAATCTTTTTAGCCCACGGCATCTCATTTACAAATGACTTTTCGGCAAAGCCCAAAGTGTAAGTATCAATGGTAGTGGCAGATAGCTTTTGCACCATAGCTGTAATCAAACTTGAATCTATTCCGCCACTCAAAAAAGTTCCAAAGCTTACCTCTTTAGGCAGACGTAATTCCACTGATTTCAGCAGTATATCTTCAAGTTTTTCTACTACATTTTTTTCATCTGAAAAAGTTTCTGCTTTAAGTGAGTCAAGGGCTGACCAATATTTTTCAATTTTCAGTTTTCCGTTTTTGAGAATGCCATAAGAGGCTGCAGGGAACTTCTTTACATCTTCGTAAACTGTTCGTGGTGCAGGAATATAGCCCAAATATAAAAACTCAGAAAAAGCTTGATTATCGAAATTCCAATCTTTGGAGATAGTCTTATTTGCTTTTAATGCTTTAATTTCGGAAGCAAAGGCAAAAACATCATTTTTATGATAATAAAAGAGAGGTTTTTCGCCCAATCTGTCTCTAAATAAATATGTAGTTTGGCTCTCTTTGTCATAGATTGCAACGGCAAACATTCCGTTAAGTTTGTGAACAAAATTGACTCCCCAAAGAGAGAATGCTTCTAAAAGGATTTCCGTATCTGAAGTCGTTTTCCATTTATTTTCACCATATGGAACAAAGTTTGAATGACTTTCTACCTCCTTTTTTAATTCAAGATAATTGTATATTTCGCCATTATACACAACGCAATATCTTCCGTTGTGGGAAAACATGGGCTGGTTTGCATTATCTGAAATATCTACAATTCCCAAACGTCTGTGAGCTAAAAACTTATCTCCAAACTTTTCTATTCCAAAAAAGTCTTTTCCACGATGTTCGATAGATTCGCTCATCGCATTTATATCTTCATTGGAAAACTCAGCTCCAATTATGCCAAATATACCACACATTCTTATAAATTTTCTGCTAAATTACAAAAAAGAGGGAATGATTTTCATTAAAATCAATTTTAATAAAACTCATCTATCCATTGCCCTTCTATCGCCAGTTTTGTATTCTCAAACACCTCTTTTGCTTCACTCAATAGTACGTTCAAATCATCATATCTTGACGAATAATGCCCAATTATAAGCTGTTTTGCATTTGACATTTTTGCAATTTTGGCAGCTTGTTGAGCGGTACTATGATGTTTTTCTTTTGCATGCTCTTCATTATCATTTCCAAAAGTGGCTTCGTGATAAATTGTATTTACACCCTCCAAATGTGGCACAATTGATGGGTCGAAAATGGTATCAGTGCAATATGCAAATGAAGATAAATCTTTACGAACATAGGTTATATCTTCATTTTTGAATAACTTTCCACTTTCAGAAATAAAATCTTTGCCATTTTTGATGGAACGAATAGCCTCAAAAGGCGGATTTTCAGCTTCTACAAAGTCTTTATTTATATTTCGTTTTATATTTTTCTGCCTAAAAACGTATGCGTGAGTTGGTATTCTGTGCTGCAAAGGAAAAGTTTCTACTATTATATTTTTATCTTCGAAGATTTTTCCAATATAGTTTTCTTCAATGGGAATAAAGTCGAGTTCAAAACTCAAATTTGTGTTGGAAGCTTTAAATTGCAGGTCTAAAATATCTCTTAAAATGGGCGGTCCATATAGTTCTATTTTATCTGTTCTACGATAAAGGTGGAAGGAAGACAACAATCCCGACAAGCCAAAATAGTGATCGCCATGCAAATGAGTGATAAATATTTTAGAAATTTTACTGATTTTCACTCTAAATTTTTGCATTTGCATTTGTGTACCTTCGCCACAATCTAATAAAAAAAGCTGTTCACCTATATCAAGTATGTGGGCACTGGGGTTTCGTCCTTTTACAGGCAAAGCAGAAGCACTGCCTAAAGTTAGAATCGAAAAATTCATAATATTATATTATTACAATTGGTATAACAAATATACTCTTTTTTAAGACAATTGGTTTGCTATTGCTTTATCAAACAAAAAAAGACAAACAATATTCTAAATATTATCTGTCTTTCTTTTTGAAAATCAAATATTTATCTTGTTCTATAAAGGATTACTTGTCCTGTTAGGTCGCGATATTTTCCATCAGCATCTCTATATCTAACTACATAGAAATATGCACCTTCTTCCACTTGTGCTCCTTTAAATTTGCCGTCCCAACCATATTCAATATTTTTGGACTCAAAAACTTGTTTTCCATTTCTTGAGAAAACCATCATTTCAAAATCGCTGATATCGCCGTTATAGACTGGTTTAAACTCATCATTTAATCCATCTCCGTCGGGTGTAAATGCTGTGGGCATATAGAGTTGATAGCAATCAACTACTTGAACAAAAACTTTTAGATTTGTATCTACTCCGTCACTTCTGGTGGCTCTAACGGAGTAAACTGCCGACTCAGATGGCTCAACGTAAATACTTTCGGTGGTGGCACCATTACTCCAAAGATTTTGCGTACTACCTTGAACTTTAAGCTCTACTCCTGTCCAGCGGCAAATTATTGTGTCATTGGAAATTTCCACTGGAATTATACTTTTTTCGGGTGCTGGCTCTTGCTGTCTCGTCAATCTTTGCTGAGGCTCTTCTCTGAAGACAGATAAACTATTCACAGAATTTACAATCGGTTTTTGTGTTGTTTCTGCAACAGATTTTGTGGGAATATGTGTTGGTTTGTCAACTGTTTTGTCTTCTTTTCCATCATCAACAACTGCCACACTATGCTCTTCCACAAACTTATCTACTTTTATTATATTCTCATTTAAGTCAGATTTTGTATCAAGCTTAGTTGTTGTTTTTTGGTTTGTTTTTTCAACTTCCTCAACTACAATGATATTATTTTCATTTTTTACGGGAGTACTATTTTCTATTATTTTCGTTTGTTCAACAAGAGTTTCTATTTGCTCTGGCTTTGCAAAATGGTTTATGGTAAAATAGGCTGCTGCACCAACAATTGCCACTGCACCAACAATTCCAGCCACATATCCATAGGATTTGAAACGAGCCAAGCGGTTGAACTTTTTCAATTCAGCGTTTGACTGAATTTGCGTCCAAAGTCCGTCGGTGGGTGTTTCAGAGAAGTTATAAAGCTTCTCTTTAAACATTTTGCCAATTTCTTTTCCTTGTTTCATATTTACAAATTCTCTAATTTTTTTTCTTCATAATTTTTCAATTCTTCAATCTTTCCTTGTAGTGTTCTACGGGCTTTCAGAAGTTGCGATTTAGAAGTATTCACCGACACATCCAACATATCGGCAATCTCTTTGTGCGAATAACCTTCTATTTCGAACAAATTAAATACAGTTTTATATCCAACAGGCAAATCTTCTATCATATCCATAAGCACTTTTGCATTTAATTTATTATAATCATCAACTCTAATATCAGGTACAGACTCTCCTATTTCGTCAATATCGGAGTGATAAGCATATTTTTGCTTAGCTCTGTAATGGTTTAGAGCGGTGTTTACCATTATTCTTCTGATCCAGCCTTCCAAAGAACCATCTAATCGGAAATTCTTCAGGTTTAAAAAAACCTTTATAAACCCATCTTGAAGAATGTCCTCTGCCTCCTCAATGGAGCTCGAATACCTCATGCATACTCCCTTCATCAACGAAACGTACCTATTGTATAGGGCTTCTTGATAATGAGATTTCCCAGCAACACAGCCTTTCACGAGTTCCTCTTCTGTCATATCTTGATTTGGCAGTTTCATTGGTAAGACATTTATAATTTTAAAAAGTTGTCTAAGTATCAGCTATTTAACGCTTTTTCGTTATTATATAGCAATATATTGAACTTTTCTTCAGAAAACAAGTTCTGAGCCACTTCAATAATTTTATCCTCCGATACTGATTTATACATCTCTGCTTCAGTATTTATCAAATCGATATTAGCTATTGATTTATTATAAGAGAGATTCATTGCCTTGTTCAAAAGGTTCATATTGGAATAGAGCAAAACGGAATTTACTTTATTTATCACCTTGGTCAATTCATCTTTTTCAAGACCATTTTTGATTAAATTTTTTAGCTCATTATCAATGGCTTCAAGTCCTTGTTCGAAGGAAATATCTTTAGACAATCTCCCGTTAATGTAGAACAATCCGGGGTCGGTGGCACGCGACATTGATGTTGAAATATTTTCGAAAAGATTTAATTCTTTATAGAGTTTTGAATACAGTCTGGACGACTCTCCATTGGATAAAACCCCTGATAAAACATCATAGGCATAATAGTCTGAACTTGTACGTGATGACATATGTAGAGCCATATAGATAGCCTTTTGCGGAACGTCTCTATCAACAACTTGGGTTCGTTTTTGGGTCTGTTTTGGTTCTTGTGGAAGATTTCTTTGGTAGTCGAAATTGGGTTCAAAGTCGCCAAACCATTTTTGGGTAAGTTTATAAATATGCTCTGCATCTACATTTCCAGCTACGGTTAAAACGGCTCTATTGGGACGATAGTGAAGATTATAAAAACTCTTGACATGCTCTAAGTTTGAGTTCTCTATATGCGAAATATCCATCCCTATGGGGTTCCATCTGTATGGATGAACTTTGTACGCCAAAGGGCTTAAAAGCAGAGATGAGTCATCATAAGGATTATTCAAATATGATTGTCTATACTCCTCCGATACAACTTTTTGCTGCACTTCGAGAGCTTTTTCATTTATATTCAAAAAACGCATTCTATCTGATTCTACCCAAAAAGCTGTTTCGATATTTTGTGCTGGGAGTGTGATATAATAATTTGTAATATCACGTGAAGTGAAGGCGTTGTTTGTTCCTCCAGCATCGTGAACGGCTTTGTCGAAAGATATTACATTTTTTGAACCTTGAAACATCAGGTGTTCAAAAAGATGTGCAAAACCTGTGTTTTCGGGATCCTCATCACGGGAGCCAACATCATACAAAAGATTGAAAACCGCCATGGGTGTATTTTTATCTTCATGCACAATGAGGCTTAAACCATTATCTAATATATATTCTTTATATTTTATCATCTCTTATTTTTTGTGAAGCAAAGATTGTAAAACCAAAACAGAGTTTTCTGTTTTAAAAAGTTTATCAATTTCTGCTTTTCTTTTATCTAAATCTGCTTGCTTAAAGCTATTTTCAAACAAGTTTTCAACACTTAGAGTAACATCAGATGGCTTATTTAGTTCACAAACGTCAACGGATTTAGAAACAGATGTGCCTTCTAACATCTTTGAATTGCACAAGCAAAATCGGGCATTATAAAGAGAATTAATAAGCTTCAATTTAATGCCTGTGGCTTGATTTGTGAAAAGTAAATTTATATGTGCCTCTTGAATTAGCTTACTCATTTCGGCATGAGAAGGGTTGGAAATTAGTTTTAGATTTTCGTATTTTCTGGCTTTACCAACAAGACTTTTTATTGGATTTGAGCCTGCTATTACAAATTGACGTTGAGATTTGGCAACAATATTTTCAATAATCCATTCAGCCATTTCATAATTTTCGGCTACAGACAAATTTCCATGAAAAATTGCATAATCGCCACTACCCAATTTGGATTCCACATTTTCGTTTCCGTGAAATGGCGGCAAAAGATGTGAATTTCCATATCTATTTTGGAAATATTCCTGATCTTTGGACGAAATTGAGAGTATTGCTGATGCATTTTTCAGAATAAGCTCATATTTTTTCAATTTTCGAGATTCTATTTTAAAGAAAATCTTTTTCCAAAAAACAGTTTCAGATTTTGCTAAATTCTCATAATAATGATGTTCAACATTGTGGGCTCTGACTAGCTTTAATCTGTTGTTTAACAATGGATTATTCAAATATGCTGTTGTGTGAATACCTTCAAAAATTATTGGAAAACTATCTTTTTCAAGATTTTCCAAAAGCATTTTCACTTCTCTACTTTTAACTATATATGGAAATTTTGAAAAATGTGCCAAGATGGATTGATTCCGCTTATAATAATAGACTTTATAGGCTAAATTTTCAAGCTCTTCTGCTTCGGCTCTGCCATATTTAAAAGCGTGAAGATGAACTTTAAATCCATTTTGGGATAAGGCTTTAAGTTTATAAAAAACATCTATAACTCCGCCATAATTGGCTGGATATGGCACATTGAAAGCTATAAGATGAATTTCTTTATGCATATTTTTTTAATATTTTCTCTAATACCTTTTTCTCATTATCCCAATTTAGCTCTTGGGCTGCTTTTTGAGTATTTGATTTATATAGATTATATCTTTCTTCGTTATTTCGCAGTTCATCAATGGTTTGGGCTATTTGCTTAGGCTCGTGATTGGGAACAATTATTCCAATATTATATTGATTTATAATTTTTGCAACTTCTTTTATATCGGTTGAAATAATGGGAATTTGTGCCTGAATATAATCGAAAAGTTTGTTGGGTAAACTAAGTTCATAATTTATGCTTGTGGCTTTGTCGAGGCTCATTCCCACATTTGCATTGCGTGTGTATGCCATCATTTGCGGGTAGGGCATTTTGTCTAAGAATTTGACTTTCGACTCTAAATTATGAGTTTTGCTCATCTCTTTCAATGCATCAATCACATCGCCAGAGCCAATAATTAGCAACAGTATATTTTCGAGATATTGCATTGACAAAACGGCCTCTTCGTAGCCTCGATTGACATTAATTCCTGCTCCTTGCATTACCACCACAAATTTATCTTGAAAAATAGTTTTATCAATTTCAAAACTATTATTATTTGATAGAATTTGTGGAACATTCCGCACTACATTAATTTCGCCTTTATACTGTTTTTTATAGAGTTCGGCTATGGAATCGTTGACGGTGATAAAGTCATTAATCCTTCCGAAATTAATTTTCTCCACCCATCTCCAAACAGCTTTTTTGAAGGGATAATCTTGTAATTCTGGCACACCTACAAAAAACTCATGACTATCATAAATCAGCGGTTTTCGTTTAATTCGTGCCAAAATTCCATTGGCTAAAAGTGTATCCAAATCGTTGGCAAAAAAAATGTCAACTTTTTTGAATAACAAGTACCAAAACAAACGAAAATTGTAGCAGAAATAAAAAACAAAACCTTTGTTTACAGCAAATTTCAATCTTTTTATCTTGTAGTCTCTTTCAATGGACAGGCTGTTTTTTAACTTTCTACCAATCAACAAAACCTCAAAACCCTGATTTTGCAGCACAGAACAAGTTCTTGCTACTCTTTGGTCGGTTGACAGGTCATTGATTACAGAAACAGATACAAGTTTCAATTTGCGTTTGTATTTATAGTATTAACTTCAAAAACATGGAAATATTGTTTACAAACTACATTTGCAGATTGTGTCCCATTTCATCTTGTTTTGTCTTTAAGTATCTGAAGTTATGCTCATTAGCTGGAATAATAATTGGCACACATTCAATAATTTCTATTCCATGTCCAGATAGACCTACACGTTTTGTGGGATTATTGGTAATTAATCTAACTTTTGTTGCATTAAGCATCCTAAGTATTTGCGCACCAATGCCATAATCTCTTTCGTCGGCTTTGAAACCAAGTTCTATATTTGCCTCTATGGTATCTCTACCTAATTCTTGTAGATGGTAGGCTTTGAGCTTATTGATAAGTCCAATTCCTCTACCCTCTTGATTCATATATAGGACAATTCCCTTAGCTTGTTTTTCCACCATTTTCATGGCTTCGTGGAGCTGTGGTCCGCAGTCGCATTTGCTTGAACCAAAAATATCGCCAGTGGCACAGGATGAGTGAACTCTAACCAAAACACTTTCATCTTTTTCCCACTCACCTTTTACTAAAGCCATGTGTATCAAGTCATTATCAATTTGCCTGAATGCTTTCAGTTTAAAATGACCATATTCTGTGGGCATATCAACGGTTTCTTCTTCAACCACTAAGCTCTCTTTTTCCAAACGGTAGGCAATCATATCTTTAATGGAAATAATTTTCATATCGAACTTTTCTGCGATATTTATCAAGTCGGGCAATCTTGCCATGCTACCGTCGTCGTTCATAATTTCCACCAAAACTCCAGCTGGCTCAAAGCCTGCTAATGTAGCCAAATCGACGGTTGCTTCGGTATGTCCGGCACGTCTAATAACTCCACCTTCTACTGCTTTTAGCGGGAAAATATGTCCGGGGCGACCCAGATCTTCAGCTTTTGTATCTGGATTTATAAGAGCTTGCACTGTTTTGGCACGGTCGTGGGCAGAAATTCCTGTGGTGCATCCATGTCCGATCAAATCTACAGAAACTGTAAATGGGGTTTGATGCAATACAGTGTTATCTTCCACCATCATATGTAAATCCAGTCTTTCGGCAATCTCTTCCGATACGGGAGCACAAATTAGTCCGCGTCCATACTTGGACATAAAGTTTATAACTTCGGGGGTAACATTACGGGCGGCTGTTACAAAATCGCCTTCATTTTCTCTATCTTCATCGTCAACAACTATGATGATTTTGCCTTGTTTAATATCTTCAATGGCTTCCTCTATGGTGTTAATTTTAGTTCTCATCTCTTTTAATATATAATGTTGTGCAAATTTAGTAATAATAGCCATATTACACAAAACAAAAACTTAAAGAGTGATTAAACTTAAACCACTCTTTAAATTAAAAATATTTTTTCTCAAAAATCATATTCAGCATTATAAATCCCGAATAGTTCAATTTGGTTAAACTACTCAGCATCAACAAGTTCCACTTCAAAAACCAGTGGCGAGTATGGAGGAATCATTCCACCTGCACCATTGGCTCCATAGGCTAAAGAAGATGGCAGAATTAATTTTGCTTTTCCACCAACATTCATCAAGGCAATGCCTTCATGCCAGCCTTGAATTACAGCATCTTGCCCAAGTCTGAACTCGAATGGTTCGCGTCCTTCAGACGAATCGAAAACTTTTCCATCAAAAAGATAGCCTTTATAATTCACTTTACACATCATTCCATTTTGAGCTTTTTTGCCACTACCACGCTGTATTTCAACATAATACAAACCTGTAGCACTTGGTTTCACTTTAATATTATTTTCGGTAATGTAAGTTTTGATTAATTCAGGTTCACTCTCTTTTGCCTTACTAGCTTCTTCCTCCATCATGCGTTGCATTTCAGCCATTTGAGCTTCAAACTCTGCTTTTGGAGTTATTTCTTCTATTTTAATATCGAAAATAAACATCATTTCAGGCGTTACAAAACTTGGAGCATCGGGAAAACCAGCTGTACTAATGTAGAAAGAATCGGCTTTTAGAACAAAAGAGGCACTGTCGCCAAGTCTCATCATTGCTAATCCTTCGTAAAGATCGTTACCAAATTTTGAATCCTGAAGAATTATCATAAATGGATAAGGAGCTTTTCGGGAGTCTTCGATAATGGAATCATTTTCAGTTTTATAAACTAAAGAAAGTGTAAGAACATCGCCTATTTGCGGAGCTTGTGCGTCGCTGTTTTGAGTGTAGAATTTGTAGTGCAATCCGCTCTCTGTTACATCATATCCTTTGTACTTAGATTTGGAGCAAGAAACCATTGCAATAGCCATCAATGCGACAGCCATAAGTTTGAAATTTATTTTTTTCATAAATTAATTATTTGATTTTGTTATTCTAATTATTTCAATATCCATTATTAAAATTGTTCTTTCTCTAATTAAATCGCCATCTCCCACCATTCCATAGGCTAAATAAGAAGGAATTATCAACTTGGCTTTTCCGCCTTCGCCAAGCATTTGCACAGCTTCGTGAAGACCGCCAATTTCGTTGGTTTTGTTTACTCTGAAAACTTTATTTCCATCCTCTTCAGAGCTGTATAAAAAATCGCCATACATATTTTTGGTATAAAACGATATTTCTACTTCATCTTTTGTTTGTGGTCTATAGCTATCTCCCTTATTTTCAATTATATACCTAAGTCCTGTGGGCGATTTCTCCATTTCCCAAGAGTATCTTTTTATCATAAAATCAATATCTGCATCTTCAAGACGAACTATCTCTTTATTGGTGCTAATAAGTGGCTCTTTAAACTCCTCAATATCAATCACTTCCTGCTCTTCGACTGTGTTTTTATTTTCAGTACACGAAATTACCAACAACACTATAAATAGCATTGATAATTTGAAAAGTTTGGTTTTAATAGTCTTAAAAATTGAGATCATTTTTATACTCCTTTAGGGCATTTTCAAACTTCTGTAATGTCTCTTCCAGTGTAAGGTGAGAGTCGGCACCAGAGGCGTTTATGTGTCCTCCACCACTAAAATGTTTTCTGGCAAATTTGTTCACATCAAAATCACCTTTGGAACGCAGTGAAATTCTGATAACATCTTCCCTTTCGGTGAAAAGAGCTGTAAAATTTATGCCCTGAATTGAGAGTCCATAATTTACAATTCCCTCGGCATCGCCGGTTTGAAATTTGTGATTTTTCAAATCTTCTTTGCTCAACCAAATATATGAGGCGTGATATTCGGGCATAACTACTAGTTTATTATATAGCGAGTGCCCCAAAAGCCTCATTCTGTCGAAGGAGTAGTTATCGTAAACAAGACGATGAATGGCTTCACCGTCCACCCCAAACTCCATCAGTTTTGCCACACTCTTGTAGGTTGATGAATTGTTGCAGGCGTAGCTAAAAGAGCCAGTGTCGGTCATAATTCCCACATAGATACACTCTGCCATTTCTTTGTTGAAGTGAGAAAAATATTGCGAATTTTCAATAATATCAAAAATTAATTCAGAGGTTGAAGATGTTTGAGTGGTTGAAAAGTATAAGTCGAAATATTTTTCAGGTTCTATATGATGGTCAATGATGATTTTATAGGCTTCAGATTCTAAGAGAGGATTTTCCAAATCGCTACCAGCTCTATGGAAGGCATTAAAATCGACAGAAATAATTGTATCTGCCTCAGCAATGGCTAATTTGGCTTTTTCTTTCTCTTTTGATGCTATTAGAATTTCGTCAGAAAGCGGCATCCACGAAAGAAATGAAGGAAAATTATTGGGCGATATCACTATGGGATTTACACCCAATTTTTGAAACAAAACTTTGAGAGCCAAAGCCGCTCCCATGCAATCTCCATCGGGGTTCTTGTGCATAACTATTACAAGATTGGAGCTGGACTCTACTTTTGAGAAAAATTGTTCTATTTTGCTTTTATCCAAAATTATATTTTTAAGATTAAAAGACAAAAATAACATTTTAATATTTATATACTAACAATTCTCTCTCTTTTATGGTAATTTAATATTCCAAATGGAATAAAAGTTTAGTGCTTTATGAACTTCAAAGTTTTTATATTTTGGTTTTTGTCGTAGATTTTCAAGAAATACATTCCTCTTTTTAAGTCTCTAATTTGTATTTGTTGATAATCATTTGTTATGGTTTGACTTAAAATAAGCTTTCCAGAAATATCGCAAATCTTCAATTTATCTGCACTTATGCCATCAATCTTGATGTTTACATAATCGCTTGCAGGATTGGGATATAAAACTCCATTTTCCGAAATACTTTCTTGCCTAATTGAAGTTTCGGTATCCAAAATATTGATATAGACCTCTTTTTTGTAATCGCCTAAGCTTACAACTAAATTCTCATATCCCAAACTTAAAAGTGTAGCATATTCATCATCAAAACTCACTCTACCATACGTTTCATTCCAAACAACATTGTTTTCAAGTCCTACGGTGAAATTTGCCGAAACAGAATCAACTGTATTGTAGTTTTGCTGATCGGTGAATTTTAGATAGATTGGCGTAGCTACAAGTAGGGAGATGCTATCATTTTCCAGACCCAAAGGAATGGGATAACGCCCTTCGGCATAGCTCCAACCATCGCCAAGCACCGATTGCAGAGTAAAGCCTGTCATTTCGGTAGTTAGTAAGCCCTCTGCTTTACCCTCAACATCGCCACTGGCACTTGCAGTTTGAGTTACCATTTGTTTGTCGTAGAAATTATTTTCCAAAATTTCAATGGGATAGTAAGCAGATTGGCTGAGACTATCGCCAAAAATAGAGTATTTGTCGGTTTTTGAGAGAGAAATATTATTTCTAACAATTATGGGAATAGTATCATTGTATTGTCTTAATTCTCCCACAATACCACCCACCCTCGTTTCTCCGTAGGCATAATTTGTATTTAAACAATTTTCAACAACAACTTGAAGGGTATCGATCGAATTTGCTTCACAAACTCCCACAATTGAGCCAGATACATATCTTCCAATTATAGTTCCGGTATTGAGACAGTTCCGCACTATATTAGAATTAAACGCAGCAAAAACACCTGCCGCATCACTTTTTCTGGCATCTACATTTCCTGTATTTATACAATTTTGGATATATCCTCTATTCCGGAGTGCAAAACCTGAAATTATAGAAGAGCTGGGAACACCAATAATCTCAATATTTCCATAGTTAATACAATTATCAATTGTTCCTAAATTTATTTGACAAAAAATAAAGCAAAACACAAGATATTGAGGAGTGGCATAAATTTTGATATTTCCATTATTTATGCAGTTAATTATATGTCCAGAATTTGTCCCACAAGGAGTAAAAATTCCAACTAATGTAGTTCTATTATAATCGCATATTAAGTTTGAATTATTAATACAATTCTCCATTACTCCTTCGTTTCCACCAGCAAAAACTCCAATTTTAACTAAACTATTGGGGTTCTCGTTAATAACAGGCTCAATAACAAGATTAGAAATAACATTAAGAAGCTTACCACTGGGTTTTATATGATAAAAAAGATGAGTAAAGCAATCAACTTTTCCTTCAACTGTCAATGAATCAATAGTTCCATAGAGATCTTTAAACAACACATTTTTATACTCATTTACTAGATTAATTGAGTCATTAAAACCCAATGTGATATAATGCCCTTTTCCGTGAAAATATCCATAAAACTCCTCTCCTAATTTTGTATATAGAGTGTCGTCAATGTTAGTCATCAATTCAAAATGAATATCACTGTATGAGTTAAAGTTAGCCTCATTGGTGCTTATAAAGTTTAAATCCTCAACACTGTATATTTTATAAGGATTATCTTCTGTACCAGCACCTTCCCATTGAGCAAAAAGGCTTAGTGATGAAAATACAAGTAAAAACAAAAGAATAATTGTGGATATTGTGTTTTTCATGTGATTGTTTTTTGGTTAAAATTACGACCAAATATACACAATAATACCGATTAAAAAATTCAATTGGTAAAAATTAATTTAAGTATATAAAACTTTATTCTTTTCTGTGGTGGTGATTAAAAATCACATTAAAATATTCTGATTTCCAGAATACGCCAAATTTATTTGCATTTAGCTGATCGGGCTGATCTACGTTTAGAATATCAATTCCATATTCATCAAGAATGCATTTCCACAACAGCTCTGTGCAGTAGAATTTTGAGCTATCTTTTATATCGAAGGCGTTGTCGAAGGGAACTTGTTTTTGCAGATAATAGTCGGCTCTTTGGCTGAGCAGCGAATTTGATTTTCCGTCTGGGTCCTGAAATCGGACTAAAATAACTGAATTGGGTTTACTCTCTCTAATAAATCTTTTTATACCAACGGATTGCACACCGTCCACATCGGAGAGTGAACTTGAAACGGAGTGTATTACAACTATGCTATCTTGGGTTGGTTTTCGGACTATTGCACAATGCGACACGGCATACTCTTCGTTTAGTCCTCTTGAAATTGCATCACTTACAACTCCAAAACCATGTCTTAATAATATATCGCCATCTTGCAGCGAATCTATTTCGGCATAACTAAGCCTATATTTATTATGCAATTGTTCCTGCTGGCTCTTATATTCGTAGCGCAACAGGAACAATGCTATTAGTGATAAAAAAATAGCAGTGAAAATCAATATTTTTAAAATACGTTTTTTCACTGCTATCTATAAGAAGGTTAAGATTATTCTATAACATCTTCTACAACTTCTTCTATTTCTGCTTCAACGATTTCTTCTTCTTCTTCGTCAAAGTCAAATAGGTCGTCATCAGGAGTTTCTTTTGGTTGGTGAACTAACCATTTTCCGTCAACGTTTTTAAGATTGATAGTTTCGCTTTCTTCTTCTTCTCCTTTAACAACTGTGCAAGTACAAACTGCGTCGTTTTCTTTAACGTCACATTTCATATCTTTAACAGTGATGTCAACGCCAGCAGCTTCGCCAGACATTCCAGCTAAACTTTCCATCATTTCGATAGTAGCTACTGATTCTTCTGTTACCATAGTTTTTGCTTTTGTGTAATCCATGCTAGCAATAGCTTTAAGATAATTTTCTGCTACTACTTCAGGACCATTAGCTTTTTTACATGATGTAAAAGCTACCAATGTTGCAAATACAACAACTAAACTTAATACTTTTTTCATTTTTGTTTGTTTTTAATTGATAAATATGTTTAATTAATTTCCATTGCAAATATCATAATAATTTTTTAATTGGCAACAACTTTTTTGAATTATTTTTGTACTATTATTAGTTTAACAATTTTAAAAACCTCGTAAAATGACTAAAGAGCTGATAATCAAACTAAAACAAAAACCCAAAAAAGACCCCCATGATGCATTTTTTCCTAGGCTTGCCCGAAAAACTGACAAAAATAGTGCAATTAGCGACATAAAATACAGAAAAAGCGCTGTGTCAATTCTCATTTTTCGCAAAAAATCGAAGCTTTTTTCTATTTTGATTGAAAAAAACAGCTACGATGGACATCATAGCGGACAAATTGCTCTGCCCGGGGGCAAATATGAAATTGAAGATAAAAACCTTCTTCATACTGCCATGAGGGAAACTTTTGAAGAAATTGGCGTAGAACTTAGCGAAAAAGATTTTATTTGTGAACTCTCGCCTTTAAAAATCCCCATTTCGAAGTTTGAAGTACAGCCATATCTATTTTATATTAATGAGCCTAAAATTAAAATTGACCAAAAAGAGGTAAAAGAGTGTTTTGTTTTCCCCATAGAGGAACTTATGGACGATAGAATTATTGAAAATGTGAGCTTGGAAATTGATGGTAAAGATTGTGAGGTACCCAGCTTGAAAATCAACAATAAAATTGTTTGGGGAGCAACAGCTATGATTTTAAATGACCTAAAACAGCGAATTAAAGAGATTGATTTTATACAATGATAATATATAATACTCCAATTGAGTGCCAATTTATGAACTTTGCTAATTGATTTTTTGTATTTTTGCAAAAAAAAGATGAATATAAAGCAAGATATAAGCAATAGTATTAAGGAATTTGCAAGCTCCAAACATTCTACCGAACTTTTAGATAATGAAATTCAACTTTCGCCCACAAAGGCAGAATTCGATGGCGATACAACTTTAGTTTGTTTTCCACTTTTAAGAAAAATAAAGATGTCGCCAGAGGCATTGGCAAATGAAATTGGAGAATTTTTAAAAGAGAACAACGAAAATATTGCCGATTTTAATGTGGTAAAAGGTTTTTTGAATTTATCATATACAAATGAATTTTGGAGCAACTTTTTGAATAAAAACTTCAATAATGATAAATATGGTCATTTTACTCAAACTGAAGCCCAGAAAATAGTTCTTGAATATTCATCTCCAAATACAAATAAGCCACTACATTTGGGGCATATACGTAATAATTTATTGGGCTATTCGCTTTCGAGGTTGTTGAAACAATATGGCTACGAAGTTATTAGAACAAATTTGGTAAACGACAGGGGTATTCATATTTGTAAATCCATGCTTGCTTGGATAAAATATGGCAATGGCGAAACTCCAGAGAGTGCCAATATGAAGGGAGACCATTTAATTGGCAAATATTACGTAAAATTTGATGTTGAGTACAAAAAAGAAATTGAAGAGCTTATAAAAAAAGGCATGAGCGAAGAGGAAGCAAGCAAACAAGCTCCCCTAATTCTTGAAGCTCAAGAGCTGCTACGCCAGTGGGAAGCCGGAGATAAAGAAACTGTTGAACTTTGGAAAAAGATGAACCAATGGGTTTATGACGGTTTTGATGTTACATACAAACAGCTTGGAATTGAATTTGACAAAATATATTATGAGTCGGAAACATACGAGTTGGGTAGAGCCATTGTGGAAGATGCTTTTCAAAAAGGGATTTTCACACAGCGTGAAGACAAGTCCATTTGGTGCGATTTGACAGATGAGGGCTTGGACGAAAAACTTCTACTCCGTAGCGATGGTACATCTGTTTATATGACACAAGATTTGGGCACGGCTAAACTGAGAGCCGAAGAGTTTAATGCCGACAAAATGGTTTATGTTGTGGGCAATGAGCAAAATTATCACTTTGATGTTTTGAAGCTTATTTTGCATAAAAAACTTGGCTTCGACTGGGGCGAAGGGATTTACCATATGTCATACGGAATGGTGGAACTGCCATCGGGCAAAATGAAGTCCAGAGAGGGAACTGTTGTTGATGCCGATGACTTGATGAGCGACATGATTGCTTTGGCAAAGGAAACGACAATGGAGTTGGGCAAAATTGAAGACTTTGAGTCTGAAGAAGCCCACAAACTATATGAAATGATTGGTTTGGGAGCCTTGAAATATTTTATTCTGAAGGTTGACCCCAAGAAGAATATGATGTTTGACCCCAAACAGTCCATAGATTTCAATGGCAATACGGCATCATTTATTCAATATACACATGCCAGAATTAGCTCCATTTTGAGAAGAGCTAAAGATGAAAACATAGACTTTTCGGAACTAAAAGGCGTTAGCAATATTAGCAAAATTGAAACTGAATTTTTAAATACTATTTTTCAATATCCAGAAATAGTTGCCGAAGCTGCAAAAAACTACAGTCCTGCACTGATAGCCAATTACACCTACGAATTTGCTAAGAAATTCAATCAGTTTTATCATCAAATTCCAATTTTAAGAGAGAGTGAAAAAGATTTACTTTCGTTCAGATTGAAATTGAGTAGCATGGCTGCAATGATAATTAAAAATGGAATGTGGATATTGGGAATTGATGTACCAGAAAAAATGTAAAAATGGAAAAAGAAATTTTAATAAATATAATTGAAGAGGCTTGGGAAAACCGTGAGCTTTTAAAGAGTCAAAAAACACAAGATGCCATAAAACTTGTAGTAGAGAAATTGGACAAAGGTGAAATTAGGGTTGCTGAAAAACAAAATGATGAATGGATTGTAAATCAGTGGATTAAAAAGGCTGTAATACTCTATTTCCCCATTTGTGAAATGGAGACCATTGAGGTTGGTCCATTTGAATTTCATGACAAAATAGCTCTAAAAAAATCCTATTCTGAACTTGGGGTTCGTGTTGTCCCCCACGCCATTGCCAGATATGGAGCACACTTGGCATCTGGGGTGGTGATGATGCCATCGTATGTCAATATTGGAGCCTATGTGGATAGTGGCACCATGGTTGACACATGGGCTACGGTTGGCTCTTGTGCACAAATTGGCAAAGATGTACACCTAAGTGGCGGAGTTGGAATTGGTGGCGTTTTAGAACCAGTTCAGGCATCGCCAGTTATTATTGAGGATGGCTGTTTTATTGGCTCAAGATGCATTGTTGTTGAGGGTGTTCACGTGAAAAAAGAGGCCGTTTTGGGAGCCAATGTTGTGCTAACGGCATCTACCAGAATTATCGATATTAGCGGCACAGAACCCATTGAGTATAAAGGAATTATCCCCGAGCGTTCGGTGGTCATTCCTGGATCTATACCCAAGGAATTTGCAGCTGGCATATACAATGTTCCTTGTGCTTTAATTATTGGAAAACGTAAAGAATCAACAGACAAAAAAACATCTCTAAACGATGCTTTAAGAGATTTTCAAGTATCAATTTAATCATGAAAAGAGTAGTTTTATTCATCTTCTTTTTGCTTAATATCAGCGTTTTTGCTCAAAAGAATGTGGCTGGTTTTGGTATATTTGTGGAGCCTATTATTCCACTTAAAATGTTCCGAATTAGTTCCAGCGAGATATACAGAGAAGGTGCAATATTTACTTCAAAGCCCCTTAGCGGCTACACTCTTGGCACCCATGTTATGGTGGGAATATCACCATATTTCTCCTTAGAAACGGGCATAAATTATGTTTCGCGCGATTTTAAAATCTCAATGCTTGATGGCGATTTTGAGGAGGGCTTTTATATAAATGCCGACAATTTTGAAATTCCCTTTACCGTTACATATAATATTAGACTTTTAGACAAGCTATACATGGGACACTCGTTGGGAGTTTCGCTTCAGCTTATTCCCAGCAATTTGTATAAAAGACATTCGGAGAGGGACCAGCAGGGAGTTTTACAATATTCTTTTGAACATATGTCATTTCGTAAAGCTCCTATCTACCCCACTTTTAAAGGCGGTTTTGGCTTTGAATATAGAACCAAAGAACATGGATATTTTTACATTGGACCAGTTTATCATCTTTTCTCGGAAATGTATGTTACAAAGTTGAGCTATTATCACAAAGAGAGAAATAGAAGCATAAATAATTTGGATATAAAAACCGTTGGCGACTATTTTGGAATACAGATAAGATATACTATAAAGCCTAAAGAATTTAAACGTTCAAAAATCGGATTGCCAGATTATAGCGACTTTTTTGATTAAATTTTCTTAGTTTTTATTGAATTTATTTTTTTATTTGATTATTGTTGATATATTTACCCAATAGTTTTTCGAACTAAGAGTAAATTTATATGGATTTTGATCAAATAATTCAATGCATAAAGGAGTTTTCGCCCAATAGAGACAATTTGGGAGATATGTTGCATCGCATTCAAAACATGCACCCAGAGCAATATATCCCTGGAGAAGCCATTGCACAAATTTCACTCTACACAAAAATTCCCGTTGTGGAAATATTAGGTACAATTAGCTTTTATAATATGTTTTCACTCCAACCAAGGGGAAAATATATTATTAGAGTTTGTAAATCGTATAAATGTGATAAAAAAGAGTCGGACTTGATTTTGAAAAAACTTTTGGCACATTATAATATTCCCCAAGCTGGACAAACTTCCCAAAATAAGCTAATAACTGTGGATAGTACCGAATGTTTAGGCAAGTGCAAATCGTGCTCTGCAGTGAGCATAAACAACAAATATTTAAGGGATGTAAATCATAAAAATGTTATTACATTGGTTGAAGAATATATCCAGAATGAAAATCTTGTAAATAGCGTTTTATAAAATATTTCTTCAAATATTATAAATCCAAAATTTGAGTTAAAAAGCTTGATTTGTGCCTTTTTTTTCGCAAATTGCGAGATATTTATAATTTATGGTACAAAACAAAAATCTATCTACAACAGCTTTGTTCTTGAGCATTATTTTATGCTTAAGTCCCTTTGTATCGCCTGCCATAGCACTTTTTATGGGCATTGTTTTTGCTCAAATATTTGTCTTTCCCTTCGAGAAATATAGGAAAAGAGCCAGTAGCCTAATCCTTCAAGCTTCGGTTGTTGGTCTTGGTTTTGGCATGAATATGGACACGGCAATACAGGCTGGAAAAGATGGATTTGTTTTCACCATAATTTCTATATTTTTCACCCTGTTGGTGGGATATTGGATTGGTAAATTGCTAAAAATAGACAAAGGAACATCATATCTAATATCTTGTGGTACAGCTATTTGTGGAGGTAGTGCCATTGCTGCAATTTCGCCAGTTATAAGAGCCGACGAAAAGCAAATGAGTGTATCATTGGGAATAGTTTTTGTGCTAAATGCGGTGGCACTGTTTATTTTTCCCAGCATCGGATATTTTTTCAATCTAAGCGAAATTAATTTTGGCTATTGGAGTGCCATCGCCATTCACGACACCAGTTCGGTGGTGGGGGCAGCCTCAAAATATGGCGACACTGCTTTAGAAATTGCCACTACCGTAAAACTTACCCGAGCCCTTTGGATTATACCACTTTCGCTTTTTAGCACACTAATTTTCAAGAATAAAGATGTGAAAATTAAAATTCCATACTTTATCGGATTTTTTATCTTAGCTATAATTGCAAACTCCTATGTTTCAGGCATTTCCCAAATTAGTCCATATATTGTGATGGCATCTAAAAAGGGTCTAACTCTAAGCTTATTTATTATAGGCTCGGGATTGAGCCGAAATATGATTAAGTCTGTGGGTATAAAACCTTTAATTCAAGGGGTTTTGCTTTGGCTATTTATCTCCATATCTACATTATTGATTATATTATTCATTTCGCAATAGCTATTCCACAGCATATTTGTATTAAAAGGGCTATCTTTGCCCACTTCTTGATATAAATCAGATCTAATTTACGACATGAAAACCAACAAAAAATCTGCACTTATTATTGCCACTGTAAGCTCATTTATCAGTGCTTTTATGGGTTCATCCATAAATATTGCTTTGCCCGATATTGAAAAAACCTTCTCCATGGACGCACTCACTTTGAGCTGGGTAGCCACAGCATACTTACTTACGGCTGCCGTATTTTTAGTACCTTTTGGCAGGCTGGCAGATTTGTATGGTCGTAAGAAAATCTACACCTTCGGAATTAGCGTTTTCACCCTCAGTTCGGCTTTGAGTGCCCTTGCTTTTTCTTCGGAATCATTGATTATTTTTAGGGTAGTTCAAGGCATTGGAAGTGCTATGATTTTCAGCACCAGTATGGCAATATTATCGTCGGTTTTCACAGATGGCGACCGAGGTAGAGCCTTTGGTATTAGCGTTGCTGCCACATATTTGGGTTTATCAATGGGACCATTCTTGGGTGGAATTTTGACAAACTATTTGGGTTGGCGTTCCATATTTTGGGTAAACGTTCCTGCTGGTTTGGTTTTGATATATTTGGTATTAAAACTCTTGAAAGGCGAATGGGCTGAAGCCAAGGGTGAGAAATTTGACATTTGGGGAAGCATAATTTTGTCGCTATCGCTGATAGCACTAATGATAGGCATGAGTAAACTACCAGACAGTTCGGGATATATTTTATTGATTTTTGGAATTTTGGGAATAGTACTTTTTGTAAACATCCAAAATCGAATTAGATTTCCATTGATAGATTTAAAACTATTCTCTAATAATAGAGTTTTTGCACTTTCCAATTTGGCTGCTTTTATAAATTATAGTGCCACTTTTGCAGTAACATTTCTTTTGAGTTTATATTTGCAATATGTGAAAGGACTTGAGGCTCAACAAGCGGGATTGATATTGGTTTCGCAGCCTATTGTTATGGCAATATTTTCGCCTTTGGCTGGACGTGTTTCCGACAAAACCGAACCTCGACTTGTAGCATCATTGGGAATGTTGATTGTTAGTTTGGGACTTGGATTATTATCCTTTGTAAGCCCCGAAACTTCGCTCTATGCAATTGTTATTTATTTAATTATTCTTGGATTTGGTTTTGCCCTCTTCTCCTCTCCCAACACCAATGCTGTGATGAGTTCGGTGGAGAAAAAATCCTACGGCATAGCCTCTTCTATTTTAGGAACGATGCGTATTACTGGACAAATGTTTAGCATGGGAATTGCCATGTTGATTTTTTCGCTTGTGATGGGAAAAGTTAAAATTACTCCAGAGGTATATTTGAGTTTTAACCACAGTATGCAAATTATTTTTGGGATTTTCACCATATTGTGTGTGGTGGGAATTTTTGCCTCATACAGTCGTGGCAAAGTTCACAAATAGCAGTTCTATTGAACAAAAAAAACTCCATAGTGTTATTGTGTTATAAATTTAAACAGATAAAATTATGGAAAAACATAAAGGAATGATTACATTTGGTGGCAACCCTCTAACGCTTTCGGGACCACTTTCAAAAGTTGGGAATTTAGCTCCTGATTTCACAGCAATAAATAAGGATTTAAGTCCTTTCAAATTTTCTGATACAAAGGGAAAACTTAGAGTTATTTCGGTGGTTCCCTCCATCGATACAGGAATTTGCGATGCTCAAACACGCAGATTTAACAAGGAAGCCGCAAGTTTTAATGATGTTGAAATTATAACAATTTCGGTGGATTTACCTTTTGCTCTTGGCAGATATTGCGGAGCAGCAGGAATTGACAAAATCAAAACTGTATCGGACCATAAAGATTTAGATTTTGGAAAGAAATATGGTTTTGTGGTTGATGAACTAAGGCTGCTAAGTCGTGGTATTATTATCGTTGACAAAGATGACACAATTAAATATGTTGAGTATGTTTCTGAAATAGCCGAACATCCCAACTATGACAAGGCTTTTGAAGAGTTAAAAAAGCTGATGTAAGCTTACATTACAATAAAAATACAGCTAATTTTTAGTAGAAAATTAGCTGTATTTTTATCAACTTAGCTTACTTCTTGTTATAAGTTTTCAATGAATTATAGCTTGAAATATTACTTCCAGAGGTGCTTTGCCCCTTTGTTTCGACAATCATTTCTTTATTTGCCAAACGCTTTAATCTAAGGGTAACAACGGTCATTTCGTCTCCGCTATATGTTTCAAAATCTTCGGAATCTCTATATGATTTTATTCTAATAACCACAATTTCTTTCTTAGAATAGTCGTCATAGGCACCAGCAAAGGTCCAATATCCATCATATCTAAGCATTTCGCTACCGCTTACAATTTCTCCTGAAAATTCATTATCTTTTTTAAACTCAAGGGTTTCTCTGTAAACTTCAGTATCCGTACTTCCATCTTCGCTATATGTAGCTGTACTGCCATTATAACTTACGGTGTATGAATATGATGAACCTGTGTAGGTATCGAGTCCAGAAACCAACTCCCATTTTCCTTTCAATCGAGCTGTACGCGATCTGAGGCTTAGTGCTGGGTCTTCTTCACCTTTTTTACAAGATTGGAAACTTGTTGCTATTAATGCCAAAGCAAAAACAAGCATTATAATTTTATTTATCTTTTTCATATTAAATATTTTAACGATATTTTTCAATTCTTATTTCTTTTTGAAAGTTTTTTCAATATTATATCTGTATATATTTGAATCGTAGGTTGTTGTACCATCATATTCGATTATACACTCTTTGCTTGACAATCTTTTGAAACGAATTACCTCGCTGGGCATCTCATCTTCAGTATAGGTAGTTGAATAGTTGTTATAAGTTGATGTTACAGATTCAAACTTTGTTCTAACTAAAACCATCTCTTTTTTAGAATAATCATCATATCCACCAATAAATGTCCAAAAACCTTCAGTAAAAGTCATATCATTATCATCGGAGAGTGTATATTTATAAGCATTGTTTTTTCCAAATTCATGTCTTTCCGAATATGGTCTTGTGGTGCTACTCGAGCCTATCGTTGTTGTGGCGGTTGTACCGCTATACGTTACAGTGTAGGTATAATTGGGATTTACGAAACTCCCAACACCCGATACCAGCTCCCATTCACCTTTTAAACGGGCTGTTCTGGATTTCAAACTAATTGCTGGGTCATCTTCGCCTTTCTTACAAGAATCGAGGAAAGAGACCAATACTGCTCCTACTAAAAGAACAATAATTGTTTTTTTAAATACTCTCATAGTGATAAATTTTAAATTTAAAAGTAAAGACTTAATTATACCTATTGAAAAAATATTATAGCTCAATTTTCGCTTTAATCAAATGTTCTATATATTTAGACCGTCGGCACTTACCATTGTAAAATAATAAAACA
>LSQX01357378.1_pt1 | contig 32345 bp, 24 predicted proteins | sample 654561 | NCBI WGS metagenome assembly LSQX01 (sample SAMN04489861, study PRJNA283612) | anaerobic digester metagenome | isolation source: 4 biogas reactors fed with cattle manure at either 37C or 55C with and... | place: Denmark: Kongens Lyngby | collected 2014 | reverse complement strand
CCCGGCACCGGCAAAACCACCATCGCCGCCGTCCTCCTCGAACAACTCCACAAGCTCGCCCCGGAAAACCTCCAACTCCGCATCCGCCTCCTCGCCCCCACCGGCAAAGCCGCCGCCCGTCTCGACGAAAGCCTCCGCCACGGCCTCCCCCCCGCCCTCCGCACCCAAATGGACCTCCCCGCCGCCTCCACCATCGACCGCGCCCTCGGCTACATCCACAACTCCCCCTACTTCCGCCACAACCACCTCAACCCCCTCCCCGCCGATATCGTCATCGTGGACGAAGCCAGCATGATCGACCTCCCCAAAATGGCCAAACTCCTCGACGCCATCCCCCCCCGCGCCCGCCTCATCCTCCTCGGCGATAAAAACCAACTCGCCTCCGTTGACCCCGGCAGCGTCATGGCCGAACTCTGCTCCTCCCCCCTCCTCCAGCAGCACGCCGTCGTCGAACTCACCGAAAGCAAACGCTTCGACGCCACCTCCGCCGTCACCCCCCTCAGCCAGGCCGTACGCGACCAAAACCCCGACCTCGCCTGGCAAATCGCCTCCGACCCCTCCCTCGGCGACCCCGGCAAAAAAATCATCCTGCACGACTCCTCCCAAATCCGCTTCAACACCCTCCCCCCCGCCCTCACCACCCTCCTCAAAGAAAGCTTCACCCCCTTCAAAAACGCCGACACCCCCTCAGCCGCCTTCGCCGCCCTCGCCCAATTCCGTGTCCTCTGCGCCCTCCGTCGCGGCCCCACTGGCGCCAACACCCTCAACCGCGCCATCGAAGACATCCTATTCCCCCACCGCCGCGGCGAATTCTACGACCACCGCGTCATCCTCATCACCACCAACGACTACGAAACCCGCCTCTTCAACGGCGACATCGGCATCATCCTCCCCGACCCCTCCCGCAACAACCAGCTCGCCGCCCACTTCGAAAACCGCCCCACCCCCGTCCCCTGCCATCTCCTCCCCGACCACGAAACCGCCTTCGCCATGACCATCCACAAATCCCAAGGCTCCGGCTTCCACCGCATCGCCGTCATCCTCCCCCCCCACCCCACCCCCCTCCTCACCCGCGAACTCATCTACACCGCCATCACCCGCACCGAAACCGGCGTCCACCTCTGGACCACCCAGCCCACCTTCCAAACCGCCGTCACCACCCCCACCAACCGCGCCATGGGCCTCGCCCAAAAACTACAACCATAAAACCAACCCCGTGCAAAACTTGCACAAACTCCCTCAGATGCCAAAACCCGCCAACTCGCCTTTCACAATCACGTCATGGCCTTTCTCACCGAAACCACCGCCCCCCCCCCCACCACCGCGCGATGAGCCTCGCTCAAAACAAAGGAATTAAAAGACTATGAAGAAAACCTCAATTTACTATTATCAAGGTAGTAAACAAGAAGGCTTCACATTTTCCAACAATTGAGCAATAAGTATGTTCATCTCTAGCAAAAGAACACGGTCATCATGCAAGAGCTGGCCTTGACACATAGAATTCACATGCATAAATCTCCATATTTTTTACTAATTCCAATCGTAGCCATTGCGATACGAATCTTGTTTTTCATGTATTATGCCCCGGTGCATGGCAATGACACGTCGGGATATATGGAAGTCTCAGATATGATTAGCTCTGGAGATTTTAGCCACTACTCTGGATGGCGCACCCCAGGCTATCCCTTTGTCATATATCTTTGCTCAAACAATTATGTCTGCTTGACACTCCTGCAATCAGTCCTGGGTATCATCGGTGTATTGTTCGCATCATATATTCTTCACAAATCGACACAATCATTTCTCTGCACTCTGGCATATGGTCTGTTTTTGAGCATGGCCATTAATATCGTTGTTATAGATTCAAATATTTTGACAGAATCCCTGGCCACCTTTTTTGTATCATCGATTGTGTTGTTAACCTTCATGGTACACTCCACAGCTCTCATGCCTCCGGTTCCTCATGTATTAGCCCTGGGGCTCCTGTTAGGTATACTTACTTTGGTTCGCCCGCAATATATTGTGATGATACCAGTTTTGGCGCTTTATATGTATTTTCGAAATGACTCAAAAAGGATAAATAGATTCTCTAATCTCGCCTGTCTGCTGACCGCGTCGTGCATCCCTGTTATAGCTCTGCTTTCGTTTAATTATTTCCACCTGGGGAAACCCATGCTCAGCGCCACCATAGGATTTAACATCACCAATCATACCTTGCCCTTCATTGAGTCGGGAAAGTCTGCCGATACGCTTGATATAATCCCGGAAATGGTAAAACTCAGAGACGAGCATTGGGATTATGCCCAATCGCTGGATGACAACCGTGCTTTTATCCCACGCCCCAAAATTCCGGGGACAGCTGTCGAACGATCGACCTATTATCTGCAGCTCTCTAAGGAAGCCATCAAAAAAGAACCATTGAAATACCTGTCAAGTGTGGCAACTGCGTGGTCGCGTTTTTGGCGGGTATCACTATTCTATGATGTCGACAACGCTCGACACCACGCATTGGACAAGTTTGTCCGACTGGTTTGGCCTTTTCAGAAAATGCTTTGGCTTTTCCTGAATCTTGTCTTTTTAATCTCAGCTGCATTGGTTGCCAGAAATATCTTTTTAAGAAAATCAATCGGTTGGTATGAATGCACCATTGTTCTGGTTTTGGCGGTATCTGTTTTACAAGCACTTGTTGAATTTGGCGATAATTCGCGTTATGCAATACCATTGCAACCAACGATTGGGTTGATTGCTCTATACTCCCTCTCTAAAGTTGACACAAATAGAGTTACAATTGCCTCTGTTTTAAGCAAATGGAACATTCAACCTTTTTCACATAGCTCTTCAACATCCAACTTCTGACTTGCCATCCCCCCCGCTCCGCCCCAACATAGCACCATGTCCTCCTCACGGACCATTTGGCGCTCCGCCTTGCTCATTTTTGTCGTCGCCATCGTGTTGCGCGCCGCTTTTTTGCTCGAAGCCAGCACAAAACCCGCCTTTTCCCTCGTGTACATGTGATCCGGAGTACAATCTGGAGTGGGCGCGCGGCATGGTCACCGGAGTCTGGATTCCGCCCTACAACACCCTCCGCGAAGGCCCTTTTTTCCGCGCACCGCTCTATCCTGGATAATTCACGCGACAAGTTTGCCCCAGATGCAAGGCGGGCGGGGTGAAGCTGTATTGGCATACAGCGAACCCCGCAGAACAAAGCAGATGGACTGGAATCGTCACGCCGAAGGGCAACAGGGATGAATAATAATTTTTTCACTCAAATATCCGCGTCACGCAGTGCCGCAATAAATAAAGATGTTTTCATTCATGTTGATGAATTATTCAGGTTAGGGTGTCCCATTTCGGAATTCAGTTCGCATCCATTCGCGGTTCAATCCTCGTTCTTTGTGTTTTTTGTGTTCCTTGTGGTTCCCCTTTTTTATGCCGTTTGTCGGCAGCTGCCGGTTGTTCCCCTCGCCGTCGCCACGGCGAGGCAGCGCCCCAATCGACCAATCTCGCATTCTCACAATCACGCAATTCCCCCTGCCCTCTTTGCCCCTTACCCCCTCCGCAGGCTCGACGGCTACGGCGACTCGCCAACAACAGTTGACACGGCCAAGGCGGTCGGCTGCAAATAATCAAAGGCCGGAAGATTGCGCAACACACCAAACGCAAGAATAAGACCCAGCAGCACCCAGAGAAAAACCGGGCGAATCCGCGTCAAAGAAAACCGCCGGGAAAAAAACAGCTCCGACATCACCCCCGCCAAAACAATTGGAATGCTGCACAGCAAAATCGGGTTGAAAGACCACGCCCGCACGAAATCCCCGTGCAGCAAATAATGTATGGCGCGAAGGCTTCCGCAACCCGAACAATAAAACCCCGTGACCGCATAAATAGGGCAAGGCGGGAAGAAACCCCGCTCCGGACTCAACGCAAACAGCACCAGCAACCCCAGCAACAGTCCCGCCCCCATCCACCTCCCCGCCTTCATTGGTTTGTTCAAGAGCCAAATATGAAGGCCAACACCACCAGCATGAAATAAGCGAGGCCCGCCAAAAACCCTGCCGCCAGAGCAATAATGCACCACATTTTCGCGCTGTCGGATGCCTGCTTGGCGGCCTGTTGATTCCCCTGCATCAGCGCATTGTTCACTTTGCTGGCATATACAATCGCAGGCACGCCCAGCGGAAGACAGCACAAAACCGTCACCACGATGGATTGCCATAGATAATTCGGAATATTGTCCGGATTCAAATTCGGTGTTCCGTTCATACGCGCCTCCTTGATTAACTCCGTTCGAAAACGCCAAAACGCCCTGCCCGAAAAACGGACAGAACGAAATGGCGAATCATCGTCTTGCGTTTAGCCTGCCAACCTGGATTGTTCTGGCTAGAACCAACCCTTCTGATTCTGCACATAGGTGGCGTCGAATTCCTCGTCGGACTTGGTCAGGTACAAAATGCCTTCCACCAATCCGATGACACCAGCCACGCTGGCCGTCAAACCACAGGTGAAGATGCCGCCGACCAGACTCACCAGCAGCATAATCACGCCTTCCTTCGTGTAACCCAGATAAAACTTATGAATTCCAAGTGCGCCCAAGAGGATGCCAAGTATGCCCGCAACCACTTTGTCTTTACCCTTGCCAGTGACAGGGGGCGGACTGGGAGCAGGAGTGACGGCAGGCGTATTATCTGTTGAGGTGGTCATGGTCTTCTCCTTGTTTGGGTTTCACGAGCAACAGCATCAGAGCAACTTCCACGTGAGAGACTATGCGCTTCTCAAGAACAAAATGTCAAACAAAATGTCAAACTTTAAGGTGATACCAACATACGATTTTTTTCATGAGAAATTATCGCCTGCGCTGTTCAGCCGACGGCGCATACTGGGCAGAACCATACCGTTACCAAGAGCAGACACCTGGGTTCTTCACACAACCTGGATAATTCACGCGACAAGTCCGGCCCGGATGCAAGGCAGGCGGGGCGAAGCTGTATGGACATACTGCGAGCCCCGAATAACGCCGCAGACGGGTTGGAATCGTCGCGCCGAAGGGCACCAGGGATCAAAAATAACTTTTCTTACTCAAATATCCGCATCATGCAGTGCAACAATAAATAAAGATGTTTTCATCCATGTTGATGAATTATTCAGGACAAGGCTCATTCCAAAATATGTTTGCCAAATATGCTGGGTGGAAGGCAACATGAGCCTATGACGAAACCGCGTCATGCCTGGAGTGCCGCCCTCCTGATTTTTGTGCTGGCCCTGGTCTTGCGCGCCGCATTTTTACTCGAAGCCAGCACCAAACCGGCCTTTTCCCTCGTGTACATGGATCCGGAGTACAATCTGGAGTGGGCGCGCGGCATGGCCACCGGAGTCTGGAATCCGCCCTACGACACCCTCCGCGAAGGCCCTTTTTTCCGCGCACCGCTCTATTCCATGTTTTTGGCGGCAATTTGGCGCGTTTTCGGCGAAAATCCATGGATTTTCCGCTCGATTCAGGCCATTTTGGGCTCGTTTTCATGCGTTTTGGCGTTTTTTCTCGCCAAACGCCTCTACAATCAGCGAATCGGCGTCATCACCGGCCTGTTGTGCGCAACCTACTGGGTGTTGATCTATTTCGACAGCCAATTCCTCCTGCCCGTTCTTCTCGTCTTTTTGGCGCTCGCCGGCTTCCTTTCGCTCTCCTTCAGCCTGGAACGCCAAAATCTCGCGCTCGGCGCCCTCTCCGGCCTGTTTTTTGGTCTTTTTGCCATCACCCGGCCCAATATTTTGCTGTTTTTCCCGTTTTTGGCGCTGTGGGGCCTCTGGGCATGGCCCGGTACCCTCAAAAAACGTATTTTCTTCGCTTTTTGGCTCTCGCTGAGCACCGGTTTGCCTCCCCTCGCCGCCACGGTCTATAACGGCGTGGCCGGCGGCGATTGGGTGCTGGTCGCCTCCCAGGGCGGCGTCAACTTCTATATCGGAAACAATCCGCAATCCAATGGCATGCAGGCGGTTGTGCCCGGCACCCGCGCCAGTTGGTGGGGCGGGCGCGATGACACCGTCGCCATCGCCGAACTAGCCGCCGGCCGCCCGCTCAAGCCCTCCGAAGTCTCCAATTTCTGGTATGCCAAATCGTGGGACTACATCCGCTCCCAACCCGCCCATTGGCTCAAACTAACCCTCCGAAAGACCGCTGCCCTCGTCGGCGACGCCGAAATCCCGAACAATGCCCCCTACCAGGCCCGAAGAGCCGAGTTTTTCACTCTTTCCGCCCTGCCCCTCGGTTTTGCGGCCGTTTTTTCGCTGTTTTTGGCCTCTTTTCGATGGATTTTGCCCAAAAAGTCCACTGTTGACCCCCAAAACCCCTCCCGCTCGCTCATTTTGCTCATTTTGACGTTTTTGGCGACCTATTCCGCCTCCATTATCGCGTTTTTCGTGACTGGCCGCTACCGCGTCGCCCTCGTCCCCTTCATCGCCATGGGCGCGGCGGTCGGCATCAGCCACGGCTGGGATTTTCTCCGCCAACGCCAATGGCGCCCCCTCGGCATGTTTTTTACCGTTTTTCTCCTGTTTTTCGCCCTTTTGAAGCCCGATTTCTTCAAAATCAAGGCGAAAACCGCCGAATTTGCCCGCCTGACCATCGCCCAGGACCACATGCAGCTCGGCGAATGGAACCAAGCCATCACGCAACTCAACCATATCCGCCAGCGCCGCCAACTCCGCGCCGTCGAAATCTATATCTCCCTCGTCCGCGCCCACCTACAGCGCGGCGCCCCCGGCGACTCCCACGCCATCCTGCCCATCGCCGAAGAAGGCCTGCAGTTTTACCCCACGGATGCCGAGCTGCTCTGGGTTGCCGCCGTCGGACGCACCCAGCTCGCCGACTGGCCGCAAGCCCGCCACTGGATCGAGCGCCATCTGCTCCTCGAACCCGGCAATATTCGCGCCCTCCACCTCGCCTGCCTCATTGCCACCAAGCAAAACCGCCCCGCCGACGCCCGTTCCGCCCTCCTCCGCGCCCAAGCCCTCGACCCCGCCCACCCCGCCATCCCCGACATGCTCAAGATGGTCGGAGCATCTGTGCCGCGGCCTCCGGGCGCAACCGCTCCTTGATTTCTTGCTCAGTGCCTGCGGGCTGCAGAGGCGCACATAAGCGGCAAGCGATTACTCAACCTGAGGCAGAAACAAAATATTGGGCGACCCCGGCAGCTTTTGTTGCGTGTAGCCCCGGGACTCCATACGCGCTACGACCCCAGGATCGCCGGTTTCCACGATCAAAACCGGTTGATGCTTGGCAATGGTCTTCTCCATCCCTGCCAGCACGCTCGCTTCGTGCCCTTCGGCATCTACTTTGATGAGCGCGATGGGGTGATCGAGGGCCAGAGAATCAACGGCCAGGGTAAGCGCGGGCAAATCGCTGCCGACCGCGGAGGTCAATTGCGTTTCATAGAAGTTGTCGAGTCCGCTTGCGAATTTGGGAACATGCAAACCCGCAATCCGCGTGCCGTCGGAAGCGGCAGCGTTAAGCAGCGTCACATTCGGGTGAGTAAAGAGGAGCGCGTTCGCCGCCAGAAGAGAGAAGGTCGCCGGGGTCGGCTCGAAAGCAATGACCCGCCCCCGCGCGCCAGCCAACTCCGAAAGGCGTTTGGTGTAGTGGCCCACATTGGCGCCGATATCCAACACCCAGTCGCCCTCTCTCACCCATTCCGCCAGCCGCAGAAATTCCGGCTCGTCCGTCGCGAATGTACCGCGGCGAATCTGGCGCGCGTAGAGGCGGCGTTTGAGCGCAAGTTGACAACCGGCCGGTAACCGCGCGACGAAGCGCTTGATGAAACTGAAGCAACTCATGCCCTTATCCTAGCGATTACATGAAACGATTCCAATTATTTCCCGTCGCAGGATGCAAAATCGGAAGCGACACAAAAAAATGGCAAAGGCTTGGCAATTGACTTGTGCCCCGCGGAAAGCTATGAACAGGACATGCCGATCCAGTCCACTTTTCCGGCCATTCGGTTCGCGGGGGCCTCCCGCCTGCGTTTCGGTGCAATGCTCCTGGCCGGCCTGGTGGCATCCCGCCCGGCGCCGGCGCAAGTTGTGCGCGGCAGCGACTGGATCGTGGCCTACAGCCTCCCCAGTCAGTCCGAGGACATCTATCTCAAAAACGGTTACGCGATCCGCGACCTGCTGGTGGCCGGTTTCGGGCAGTTGCAGGAGGGTCAGCAAGCCCACGTGGCCACCTATACATTCTCGGGCGATTCCATCGAGACCGGTGCAGCCGCCCCCATTCTGGAATCCATTTCGATGGCCTTGGACCGCGGCGCCAACGTGCATTTTGTGGTGGATAGCGCCATCAAACGCTCCAAGGAATTCCAGCCGGGGCTCTCGCTGAACCACCTCGCCCGGCGGCGCAACAACCCGTTGTCGCTGTCGGTTGGACCGCGCGCCACCCTCATGCACCACAAGGTGGCCCTGTTCGATTACGGCGACGAGCGGAAATGGACGCTGGTGGCATCGGGCAACTTCACCCGCGCCGCCAATCAGCGCCAGTGGAACATCGCCGTCCTCCTCCGCAATATCGAATTGCATCAAGCCTTCGCCGCCGAAATGGACGAATTCCATGCCAACCGCTTCAGCAACAAGAAGAGCCGCGACCATGACCGCGCCAACTTCCGCCTGGAAGACAGTTGGGGCACCTGCTGGGTGCGCTTCGGCCCCTACCCCCGTCAAGCTGGCGGCGGCGTCAATGCCGAAACCGACATCCGTCGCCTGATCCAGGGCGCCCAGGAAGAAATCTATTTCTCGATGCACCGCTTCAATCGCGCCCCCCTGCGCCGCGACCTCGTGGAAGCCGCCAATCGCGGCATTAAAGTGGTGGGCGTCATCCCCGAAAGCGATCGCGGCAAAGTCCCCCCGGCCATCTCCAGAAAAACCGTCAACTACTTCGCCAATCCCGCCAACTACACCACCACCAACCGCGTCACTCTCCTACCCGCCCGCGCCAGCGCCATCGAAACCACGTGGGACTCCGGCGAACAGGACCTCGTCCACACCAAATATGCCATCATCGATCCCAACGGAAAGCGCCCCTTTGTCGTCCATGGAGCCGCCAACTGGACCGTCTCCGGACTGGTTGCGCCCAGCGGCAACGACGAAAGCACTCTAATCCTGCGCCATCGCGGCATCGCCCAGGCCTTCCTCGAGCAGTTCCAGCGCATGACCGCCACCCCCGCCCAAACCACCAAAAAAGTCGAAAAATCTCCAAAATAAAGCGGTTCAAAAACACACGAGTGTCGGGCGTCGAGTGTCGAAAAAACAAATCCCTCCCCGCTGGTGGCGCAGCCGCCCCCCTGCTACTTTCTACCTTCCACCTGATACCATCTTCCACTGTTCATTCTGCCCAATGCTTCGCCAGACGGTCGAGGTGATAGCCGAAAAATTCAGCATTCCAGTGCGTCAGTCCTTCCTGTTCACGCAAAGGCAAGAAGCGCTGCACATCCTGCACCGCCAAACGCCAATCAATCCGGGCCATGGCGGCGCGCATGTGCTTCACATAGACATCGGCATCCACGGCAACCGCCTGCCCGGCCCAGGGTCCCTGTTGGTCCAAAGCATGGGCCAGCACATCCCAGCGCGGACGAATCCGACGCGATGCGAACCACAGGAAGTCGTACCAGTCCCGTCCCTTGACGTAGGGCCGGCACAAGAGCGCGTGCGATTTGGTGGCGAACGCCGACGGCAGATCCTGCACGGTCACTGGCACCGTCGCCGGAAACGACAGGTAGTGCGTTTCGAAGCCGGAGCCCTCGGGCGGCCGCGTGTCCACCTCCAGCTTGATCCGGATTTTTTTCCCCGCCATCCTCGAATATGGCAGTTTGAATTCCATCACAGCACCGGTGGAATCCGTTTTCAGCCACGCTTTGCGTACCGCCGAATCCCCCGGAGGCGGGTCGCTCATCTCCAGCCGGATACCATCCATCTCGCAGTCACGGCGCACCGCATCGAGGTACGGTGCCCAGCGGAAAACAGGATCAGGTCGCTTCAGTAAAAAATCCAAGTCTTCGGAAAAGCGCGGCAGGCCGTGGATGATCCTCAAGCAGGTCCCGCCGTGGAACATGGCTTCAGCAAAGAAACCGGCTCGCGACAGCGCCGCCAGAACAAACGTCTGGAGAATTTCCCCCAGAGCCAGCTCCTGCTCCAGGGCATTCGTCGGCGCATATTCATCGAGACGCGCTTTGAGTGTATCAGCATCCATGTCTCACCTCCCGCCGGAGTCCCTGCAAATAAGCGACCGTGCGCCGACTGCGCAGGCTGCGACAAATCGCCGCCAGCGGCCGAAAAGAAAGTTGCGCCAGGTTCTCCGGTTCGATGCGCAACGACTCTGTCAAATAGCCCAGGCCCTGCTCCGCCCAAGTGATGGTCCGGTTCAAATAGACCATGTCCGCAATGGCCCGCAACGGCGAGGCCATAAACACCCACGCCCCGTCCTCAAGCTTGACCGCTTCCACTCCGGCGCGGGGATCGTCGGCCGGCACCCGCTGGAAAGTAAACACGCCCACCGGCGTCTTGAATGACCGGCTGCGCGCCGCCGTCACACTTGCCACTTGATAGACTGCCTCCGGAATCAATCCGTGAACCGCCAGCGCCGACTCCAGGCTGATGTGCGACGGCCCATGCAACAGCGACGCCACGGTAAAGGGATGAGCCTCCGATTTCCGGAAGGGCGCGGCCAGAATGAACAGGCCCGGCTTGAGGCGAATCAACTCCTCCGCCTGCACCGCCCGATGCACCAACAGACGCCGCGCCCCGACTGTGGCATCTGGAAACAGGTTGGCAACCACCGTCGTGTCACAGAGTCCGCCCGGTGGCCCCAGTTTAAGCAATTTTTCGGTCAAAGTTTGCATTTCTGCGAATAAATTACGAATCCCGTAATTCTATTGCAAGAATATATTTGGTTGTTCCACTCCCAAGTAGGGCGTGGTACCGCAAGCGCCTCGGTTTCCCGGTCCTGACGGGTCTGGCGGCCCCGCCCAATTTGGCAGCTGCCGGTTGTTGCCGGCAGTTGCCATGGTCTTCCTGCTGGGGTGCATCGCCACTTCGCAAGATACTTGCGTGTGGCGCGATCGGGCGTTAGAGTGCCCTCATTCTTCCTTATGCGAACAGGACAAGAGGAATAACGAATGAAAAAGGTATTGATTCCAACTGCGCTGGATGCCATTGCCCGCGAAATTTTGACAGCCCACGGAGGCTATGAGGTGATTCAGGCCCCCAAGCGCGACCTCGCCGAACTGGTGGCCGAGCACCCGGATATCCATGCGCTGATCGTGCGCAGCGAGAAAGTCACCGCCGACATCATTGATGCCTGCCCCTCGCTCAAGGTCATCGTCCGTGCCGGCGCGGGCTACAACACCATTGATATCCGCCACGCCCGCAAAAAAGGCGTGGATGTCATGAACACGCCCGGCGCCAACTCCAACGCCGTGGCCGAAGAAGTGATTGCCATGATCCTGGCCGATGCCCGTCATATCGTGGCCGCCGACATTTCCTGCCGCGCGGGCGCGTGGGAAAAAGCCACGTTCATGGGTACCGAACTCGCGGGCAAAACCATTGGCATTGTCGGTTTGGGCTACATCGGCCAATTGGTCGCCAAGCGCCTGGGCTGCTTCGAGGTCAAGCTGCTCGGCTTTGACCCGTTCACCTCGGCGGAAAAAGCCGCCGATTGCGGCATTGAGATCGTCCCCCTGCCCGAGCTCTTTGCCCGGGCGGACATTGTTACTCTGCATATTCCCGAAAACGATGAAACGCGCGGGATGATCAATCGCTCTTTGCTCGACCAGATGAAGCCTGGCGCCCGCCTCGTCAATTGCGCCCGCGCCGGCATTATCAATGAAGACGACCTGCGTGACGTCAAGGCCGAGAAGGACATTCGTTTTCTCAACGATGTCTATCCCCAGGACAAGGCCGGGCAGAAAAGCGTGGCCGACATCGCCGACCTGATGCTGCCGCACCTGGGCGCCAGCACCATCGAGGCCAACCGCAAGGCCGCCGAGATGGCCGCCACCCAGCTCATCGGCCTGGACGACCACGGCATCACCAGCGCCGTCGTTAATCGCGATGTCCCTGCCGGGCTGGACCCCGCCTATGGACGGCTCGCCAACCTTCTGACCCGCATCTGCCGCAAGCTGCTCGGCCCCGAGGCCCGCCTCAAGGCCATCGAGACCAGCTTCTACGGCTCGCTCAAGCCCTTCGCCGACTGGCTCCTCACCCCCGTCACGGCCGGACTCAGCGCCGACTACGACACCAGCTGCGACCACAAGGCCACGCTCAACTTCCTGGCTGACATGGGCGTGGACTATATCAACCGGGTCACCGACGACCACAAGGCCTACACCAACTCCATCACGGTTGATCTCATCGGCACCCTCGACGCCGAGCGCCTCGTCCGGGCCAGCGTCCGTGGCACCGTCGAGGAAGGCAACCTGCTCGTCGCCCGCATCAACGACTACGACAAGCTCTACATGGAGCCCAAGGGCCATTGGGTTGTCTTCACCTATGACGACCGTCCCGGGGTTCTCGGCCAAATCGCTGCGGCCCTCGCCGGCGAACATATCAATATTAATGATGTGCGCAATCCGCACGACTCGAAGGGCCTCACCTCGATCGCCATCCTCAAGATCAACCAGCCTGCGCGCCAGGAGCTGATCCGCCAGATTGCCGACGCCATCAACGCCCGCGCCGCCTTCCACATCGAACTGTAGCCCCCCCCTTCCCCGGCTCAACTGGTCACTGCGGTATATGGGAGAAAGGCGGTCTGGATGCATAAAATGATGGGAAAAGAATGGTTCCACCTGTCCGGGAATGGTGGTACCGTCTTCTAAAATCACCATTCAGATTGGAGCTGTTATGCTGGACCAACCGTCCGCTCCCGTTTCCAACGACATTCCAGATTCTGTCCGACAATTTTGCGCGATTGCCGAACCGTATGTGGCGGATGAGAAATATGACGGGTTGTTTATCGAGGCGATGCGGGACATTACCGCGCTGCACATGGAGCGGTCGCCGTGGTATCGGCGGTTTGCGGAGCAGGCGGGGGTGAAGCCGGAGCGTATTCGGACAATGGCGGCTGTGGTGGCGCTGCCGCCGGTGCACGCCAATTTTTTCAAGCAGCATGAAATCCGTTCGATTCATGAATCGCAGGTGAAAACGCATTTGACGTCGTCGGGAACAACGGGGCAGAAGTCGCAGGTGTTTTTCGACGAGTTCACGCTGAAATGGGGGCGGGTGATGGCGCAGCACGAAATGGTTTGGCGCGGCGTGCCGGATGAGCGGCCGGCGCATTATTTGTTGAACGGATATGAGCCGTATAAGGGGTTCACAGTGGGCACGTCGAACACGACGGCGTATCTGATGAGCTATGCGCCGGCGGCGGAGACGTTTTGGTCGCTGCGGTATGTGGGCGATGGGCGGCATGAGCTGGATCCGTTTGGGGCGGATGCCTGCCTTGAACGGTGGGCGGCGGGAACGACGCCGGTGCGCATTCTGGGTTTTCCGTATTATTTATTTTATTTGCTGGAGCGTCGGCGCGCGCGGCGGCAGCCGGATTTGCGGTTGCCGGCGGGGAGCTTGGTGATTTTGGGCGGCGGCTGGAAGGGGCATGCGGACAAGAGTATTGCGAAGGGGAAGTTTTATCAGCAGATCAAGCAGCAACTCGGCATTGAGGAGGAGTGGGTGATTGAGATTTTTGGTTCGGTCGAGCATAGCGTGCCGTACACGGATTGTCCGCGGCATCACTTGCATCAGCCGACATGGTCGCGCGTGGTGATTCGCGATGTGAAAACGTTGGCCCCGGTGCCGGATGGGACGCCGGGATTTTTGTCGTTTTTGTCGCCGTATATTCCCGCCACGCCAGCGCACAGCGTGGTGATGGGCGATCTGGCGGTGCGGCATCCGGCGGGGTCGTGTCCGCTGGCAACATATCCGACACCGTGGTTTGAGATTCTGGGGCGGGCGGGGACATCGGCCAACCGCAGTTGCGCGGCGGCGGCGGCGGAGTTGCTCAAAACCAACTGAGCGGGGATGGGCGCGGAGATTTAACGGTGACGGAGAAGCGAAAGGCAAGCGAATGAAAGCATCTACGGGAGAGGCGGCGGCTGTGAAAGCCATGGGTTGCGGGAGTTATCCCCTGTGTGGAGGTTGCGAATGAGAGTGTTTTTCATTTTTCTGATGGCGATTCTTTTGCTTGCTGTTGGTGCGTTGGGCAAGGATGTGACGTTGCAGATCACGGGAGCGGATGCGCTCACGTTAAGCCTTCCAGAGGGGTGGGTCGCGAGCGTCGCGCAGGTTGAAGTAAATGGCGACTTCGACGCGCCGCGCGAAATAATTGTTGTGAGTCCGTTCGAAGAGCCTGACCCTTTGGCGTATGTGCCGCATTTGGACATCTATCGGCAAGCGCAATTTGTAGCCACCTCCAATTTGATGAGGCGCTTTCAATATATGCGCTTGCCGGTGTATCGTGAAAAAGACGGACAGTTCGTTATTGTAGAAGAGCTGATAGATGAATCGGGGACGGTGATTGGGTATTACGAGGTTATGAATGAAGAGGACGACATATTTTTAACCGCAGATATGAATCTGAATGGGACGACTTGGACGGCGAGCATGAAGTATCCTTCTGCGAAGCGGGATCAGATGGCTTCGTTTATTTCGGTGGTTAAATCTATTCGCGTGGCGTCCCAACCGGAAGGGATCGGGGATTCTCTGGCGGCGGAGAAGCGAAAGGCGAGCGAATGAAAGCATCTACGGGATCGGCGACGGCGGCAATGAAGCGTCATGTGTGGTTCGGCGAGTGGCTGGATGATGCGGGGTTGGACGCCTGGCTGGAGGAGCGCGGTGCGGGGGCGAGCCGTCTGGCGGCGCATGTGTCGCGGGTGTTGCCGCTGCCGTTTCCGATGGCAGATTTTTTGCAGGCGAGCGATGCCATTGCGGCGTCGCTGGTTCCGGGCAATCCGTTTTATGAGCGTTGCCGGGAGATTGTGTTGCGCGTGGCCCCGGCCGAGGAGGCGGAGGGCTTGTTTGCGGCGATTCGGAGGACATTGGCGCGCGGGGCGGTGCAGGAAAAAATGCGCAGCGAGCTGGGGATGAATCCGCCGGGGGTGGTGGCGCGCCGCTATCCCGGGCGGCAGTTCGAGGCATGGTTCCCGCTGGGCTGCGTGGTGCATGTGATGCCGTCGAATGTGTTCACGGCGCCGGTGCTGGGCTTGATGGAAGGCTTGATGGCGGGGAATGTGAACATTGTGAAGGTGAGCGCGCGCGACACCGAGTTTGCGGCGGTGTTTGCGGACGAATTGTGCCGCCTGGATCCGGGGGGGCGGTTGCGGGATTATGTCGCGGTGGCGCGGTTGTCGTCGAGCGACGGGGCGCGCATGGGGCGGCTGTTCAGGATTGCCGATGGCGTTTCGGCGTGGGGCGGCGAGCGGGCGATTGCCGCCATTCGCGAGGCGATTCCGTCCGGGGCGAAGCTGATCGCGTGGGGGCACAAGGTGAGTTTTTCGTATCTGGCGGCGGAGAGCCTGGAGGATGCGGAACAACTGGAATCAACGCTGCGGGCGGTGGCGACCGACGTGTGCCGGTTGGATCAGCAGGCGTGTTCGAGTCCGCAGACGCTGTTTGTGGAAGTGGACCGGGATGAGGATGCCGCGCGAAGGATTGCGGAGCGGTTGGCGGCGCACTTGGCGGAGGTGTCGCCGACGATTCCGGGTCAGCCGCCGTCGGCCAGCGAGCAGGCGGAAATCACGTCGGTGACGGCGGTGGTGCGCGCGGAGAAGGCACTGGGGTTGACGGAACTTTTCGAGGACGAGCAGGGGCGCTGGCGCGTGTTGTTTGACGCGCGTCCGGGGCTGCGACCATCGCCGTTGTATCGCACGATTTGGGTCAAGCCGATCCGGCGGGCGGAGCTGACGGCGACGCTGCGGCCGATGCGCGCGTGGCTGCAAACCTGCGGATTGTCGTGCGGGCTGGCCTCGCTGGCGGACTTGAGCCGCGCGCTGTTTGCCGCCGGGGTCACGCGGATTTGCCGCGCGGGAGAAATGGTGGACAGCTATATCGGCGCGCCGCATGACGGGGTCTATGCGTTGCAGCAGCTCACGCGGCGGGTGTCGCTGGACGGCCCCGCCGAGGCGGAAGGGGTGGGCTGTCTAAACGAGTTTGAAACGCGGAGCGCCGCGACCGCGCCCACGGGGCCGATTCAGGACAAGGACGCCTTCATGAAACTGGCGGAGACGGTGGAGCGTCCGGAGCTGGTGGTCAAGAGCGGAGGCTCGAGCGGCAAGACGGTGTATTCGCTGTATTCCTGGGCGGATTATCATCAGCAAATGCTATGGACCGCGCACGGCCTGGTGGCGGCGGGGGTGGATCCGGCGCGCGACCGCGTGATGAACTGCTATACCGCCGGATACCTCTACGGGAGTTTGATCAGCTTTTGGACCATTCTGGAGTTTTTGCGCGTGCCGCAGTATCCGATGGGGATGATTAACGACTACGAGTACATTGCCGATGTCATCGAAAGCAACCGCGTGAACACGCTGCTGGGTGTGCCATCGCACCTGCTGGGGCTGTTCAACGCGTGTGCGGGCCGCCTGCGCGGCAAGGTGGAAAAAATCTATTTTGGCGGCGAGAAAATGACGGCGGCGCAGCGGGAATATCTGATGAAGGACTGCGGCGTGTCCGTCGTGCGCTCGGCGGTCTATGGGTCGAATGACGCGGGACCGATGGGCTATCAATGCCCGCACTGCGTGGGCGGGCAGCACCATTTGTTGTCGGCGCTGATGAAGATGGAGATTGTGGCGCTCGACGAGGACCGTCCGGTGGCGGCGGGCGAAACCGGGCGGATACTGCTCTCGCCCATTACGCGGGAATATCCGCGGGTGAACCGCTACGAAATCGGCGACACCGGGCGCTGGGTTGCGGAGCCTTGCCCGTGCGGCCGAACGGACCCCCGATTCGAGCTGCTGGGCCGGACCGGCGACATTTTCAAGGCGGCGGGGCCGTTTTTCAATTATCGGCGGTTTGTGGACATTCTGGAAACGGAGCTGGGGCACACCGGCCCCGTGCAAATCCATTTGGCGGAAGAAGGGCACACGACGGTGTTGGAAGTGTGGATGACCGCGCCGCCGGGCGCGCCGCCGCCGGCGGAAATCGAGGATGTGCTGCGGAAGAATTATGCTGAAATTCAATACGCCTATGAGATGGGAATGGCCTTCCTGCACCGGGTGCGCGTGGTGGAGGCCGACGAAGTGAAGCGGAATGCCGCGAGCGGGAAAGTGATTCCCATTTGCGACCAACGGAGATGACAAGATGAATTCGGAGACACGGAAATTGGAGGAACATCTGCAATTTGTGCGCGCGCACTCGCCGTATTTTGCGGAGGCGTGGCGCGATGTTTGGCCGGAGGGCGCGCCCTGTCCGGGGGTGGCGGCGTTGCCGGTGACGGATCACGCGAGCTACTGGGCCGCCAACAGCGCGGAGGACAATCGCCTGCTGACCGCACCGCACGAGGAGGGAATTGTCTTCAAGAGCGGCGGCACGACGGGAAATCCGAAGTTCTCGTTTTTCAGCAACGAGGATTGGCGGGAGTTTTGCGGGGTCTTTGGCCGCGGGATGCGGCATCTGGGACTGCAGCCGGGCGAGCGGGTGGCGAATCTGTTTTATGGCGGGCAGTTGTATGCGTCGCTGCTCTTTTTCGGGCGTTCGCTCGAAGAATCCGGCGTGGGCATTCATTATCCACTGGCGGGTTTTGTGCCGCCGGAGGAGCTGATCAACACCATGATTCAGTTTCAGATTCATACGCTGGCGGGAGCGCCGACAACCATTCTGCATTTTCTGCCCGAGCTGATTCGCGCGGGGCGCGACCGCATTGAGTTGCGGCGCGTGTTGTTCGCGGGTGAGAGCATGTACCCGGATCAGATCGCCGCGATTCAGGCGGTCTATCCCGATTGCCAAGTGCAGTCGGTGGGAATTGCCGGCGTGGATTTTGGCGAAATCGGCTGGTGCGATGAAAGCTGTGCGCCGGGCGAGCATTATGTCTTTGATGAAAGCGTGGTGCTGGAGATTCTGGATGAGGAAAATCGTCCGATTGAGGAGGCGGGGGTGCCGGGGGCGATTCATGTGACCAACTTCCGGCGGCGGCTCATGCCCATTGTGCGCTATGCGGTTGGCGACAAGGGCATGTGGTTGGAGCCGGTCGCGGGGAAACCGCGCCGTTTTCAACTGCTCGGGCGGACGGAAAAAGGCGCGCGGGTTGGCCCAATGACGCTCTATCTCGAAGACTTTCAGGCGATTCTTTCACGGCTGGCGGCGGAGACGGGGCATGTCGGCTTCCAACTGGTGATTGACCACATGGAACAGCGCGACCGTTGCGTCCTGCGGATTGCGGTGGCGCAGCCGGACGCGATGCCGGCGGCGCTGGCGGATACGATTCGCGAGGCGATATACGCGGAGCGCCACATGTTCCCGGACCTGGTGCGCGACAACCTGATTCATCCGCTCGACATCGAATGGGTGGAGCCGCACACGCTGTTGCGGAATCCGCGCACCGGGAAGCTGCGCCGCCTGGTGGACCGGAGGTTCGACGCATGAATCCGCCTTGCGCCTGGATCCATCTGCGGATTCCGCCATCGCTCGAACGGATGCGCATCGTCCAGGATGCCGCCTGCAACATCGCGGCGGAATGCGGGTTCCCGGCAGAGCGCCAACGGCAGATGGAACTCGCAATCGAAGAAGTCATCACCACCATCCTCCGGTACATCACGGACGAAGCCGACATGGCTGACGCGGTGTTGGACATCCGGATGAACGTGGATGCCCCGGTGTTCCGGGTGTCCATGGTGAATGAGGGGCTCCCCTTCGATCTGTCCGAAGTCCCGGAATACGATGCCGGGCAGCTTTCCCAGTTTGCATCAGGCGGCGACAGCGCGGCGACAAGCGGCAGCTCCCAGCAGGACCACTTCAGCAGCGGCCTCGCGTTGTTTTTATTGAAGAAAGCCACCGACCGCTGCCAGATTCAGTATCGCGGCAAGGAGGGCAACGAGTTTTGTCTCGAATGGTTTTTGCCGGGCGCGCACATTGCGGAGCAGGCTGGCGAAGAAGGAACAGAATTGGTCGGCGCGGCGCAAACGGAAGCCGCCGCCGCCCCCCCCGAACCCATCGAACAACTGCGCGTGCTGACGGAAGCGGATGCCATCGGGTTTTGCCGCCTGATGTACCGCAGCTATGGCTCCACCTACCCCAACGCGGATTTTTATTTTCCCGAGCGGGTGCGGGCGCATCAACAGTCGGGGCGCATCAAATCGTGGGGCGCGGTGACTCCCAGCGGGCGGGTGGTGGGGCATTTGGCGCTGATGAAGGATTCGCCGACCTCCCCCGCAGTGGAATGGGGCGCGGTGGTGGTGGACCCGCTATGGCGCAGTGAAGGGCTGATGAAAAAGCTGCTGGCGGCGGCCATCGAGTCCATGAGCGAGCGCGCCGAAAGCGTGCTGTATGCCCACGCCGTCACGAGCCATCCCTATACGCAGAAAACATGCAACCGGTTCGAGTTTGTGCCCACCGCGCTGCTGCTCGGCTTTATCGTGGACAACATCCGTTTTCGCGGAATCCAGGAAAACGCGGCCTATCGGGAAACCATCTTTGTCGCCTCGCGTCTTTTCCGAACGTTGCCGCAACAGCGCTTATACCCGCCGCCGTGGCACCGCGAAACGATCGCGCGGTTGCTGGCCGGATCAGGTTTGTCGCTGGATGATCTGACGGCAGCGGCAGGCGGCGAAGCGGCGGCGGAATTGCCCGCGCAATCCACCTTTGCGACCATGACCATCGCCTCCATCAACATCGCGATTCTGGATGTTCCGGCGGTGGGCGCCGATTTCGCGGCGGTATTGGGCTTCGAGCTGCGCCGGTTGTGTCGCGCGCGGGTGGACGTGATATATCTGACGCTGGACTTGGCGGACCCGAATGTCGAAGACGCGGTGAAAGCGGCGGAGGACCTGGGATTTTTCCTGGGCGGCTGGCTGCCGATGCAACCGTTTGCCTACGGGCTGGCGTTCCAGTATCTCAACACAACCAAAGTGGATTTTAATAACATCGCGACCGACGGCGATCAGGCGGGCTGGCTGAAGGGCGTCATCCGGCGCGAGCAGCAACGGATCGAACACGGCCTCTACGGCGGCCATGCTCCAGGCGCCTGCCCGGATTGACCCGTTTTCCACACTGTGGAAACTTTTTTTCCACGCTGTGGAAAACTTTATCGGTACTGGGCGCGCAGCACGCCGGCGACGCCTTCGTCGAGCTGTTCGCGTCGGCGAACGTGGTCGAAGGCCGCCAGCAGGTCCGGCACGCGCACGCGCTCGCGTTCGGCGCCAGCCACCTGCCGGACGATCTGTCCACCGTGCATCATGACAATGACGTCCGGCAGCTCGACCGCCTGCTGCATCGAGTGCGTCACCATGAGCGCCGTGAGCTTGTCCCGGCGGATGATCTGCCGCGTCAGCTCCGCGACCTGCGCCGCGCTCTTCGGGTCCAGCGCCGCCGTATGCTCGTCGAGCAGCAGCAGGCGCGGCTTGAGCCAGGTCGCCATGAGCAGCGTGAGCGCCTGCCGCTGACCGCCCGACAGCGTGCCGATGGGATTATCGAGTCGCGTCTCCAATCCCATTTTCAGTGTGCGCACCCGCTCGATCATCTCGTCGCGCACGCGTCGCGACAGCGCAATTCCCAGTCCGCGCGGCTGCCCGCGGCGCATGGCGATGGCGAGATTTTCAGCGACGGTCATCCCCGCCGCCGTGCCGGCGAACGGATTCTGGAAGACCCGCCCGATCAGCCGCGCCCGGCGGCTCTCGGACCAGCGCGTGATGTCACGGCCGTCAATTCGCACCTCCCCCGCATCCGGCGCAAACGTGCCGGCGATGGCATTGAGCAGCGTACTCTTGCCTGAGCCGTTGGTGCCGATGACCGCTACAAAGCAGCCCTCCGGAATATCGAGGCTCACGCCGCGCAGCGCGCGCACTTCGTTGGCGGTGCCGGCAAAAAAGGTTTTGCGGATGTCGCGGACTTCGATCATGGCGCGCCCCTCCCCTTCCGGTTGTCCGCCAATCGCCGCGCGCGTGCGCACCAGGCTTTTGCCTGTCCGGGCAGCACAAGGGCGGCAAACACGAATAGCGCGGTGACGAGCTTGAGGTCGTTGGGATTCAGTCCCCAGCGCAGCGCGATGGCAATCAGCAGCCGAAACAGAATTGTCCCCATCACGGCGCCGGCCAGCGCGAGGCCGGGTGTCACCCGGCTGACCAGCGCCTCGCCAATAATCACGCTGGCCAGCCCCCAGACAATCATGCCGATGCCCATCTGCACGTCGGCGAATCCCTGATACTGCGCCAGCAGCGCCCCCGCGAGGCCGACCAGCGCGTTGGCGCAACACAAGCCGAACACCTGCATGTGGCGGTTGTCCACGCCCTGTGCGCGGATCATCTGCGCGTTGTCGCCCGCCGCACGAAGCGCCGTGCCGAAATGCGTCACCAGAAACACCCGCAGCAACAAGCCGATGGCCGCCATGACGGCCAGTACCGTCAGCAGCATGGCGGCCTCGCTCACCGGCACGCGCCAGCCAAACAGCAGCAGGCTGTCGCCTCCCGCCCAGGCCGTCAGCAGCCGGTTGGCGGGGTCCGCGATGCTCTTCGTGCTGAGCAGCGACACGTTGCTGCGCCCCATCACCCGGAGGTTGACCGAGTAGAGCGCGGTCATGACCAGAATCCCCGAGAGCAGCTCTTGGATTTTGAATCGCGTATGCAGCATCCCCGTGGTGAACCCCGCCACGCCGCCCGCCGCCGCGCCCGCCAGCGTTGCCGCCCAGGGCGGTGCGCCGCGCACCAGCAGAACGGCGGCCACCGCCGCGCCCAGCGTGAGCGAGCCGTCCACCGTAATATCGGTGAACCGCAGCACGCGAAACGCCAGCCAGACGCCAATCGTCAGCAGCGACAAAATCAGCCCGATCGTGAAGGCTCCCATCACCAGCGTCATGCCCCGCCCTCCCCTTGCGTCCGCAACGGTGCGCACCAGGCGGCGCCGCGCACAAATTGGCTGCGGCCAAGGCCCGTCAGGGGACGGTCATCCTCGAGCAGATGCAGCAAGTCGAGCGGGTCGCGGGCCTCGAACAACGCCGGGATTTGCTCCTCCGCCTGAATGATGCCCGCCGGCAGCGGACGGAACGTAAAGGCCGCCGCATGCGCGTGAATGAGCAGCCCGGGCGCCGATGGCATCGCCGCCATATACGCCGGCAAGCGGCCTGCGTTGTCGCTCCTCGCCACCAACGCCACCACCAGCGCGCTTTGACCGGCGTGCAGCCGCTCGCCGCAAAAATGAATCCAGTCGCGGACATTTGGGAAATCGCCGGGCGGTTCGGCGCCGGAAATCGCAATCGGGCTTTGCGCCAGTCGCGCGCCCACCAGCCCGTCGCACTCCGCCAGCACCACCAGCACGGCGGCATCCGCGCCCGCCGCCTTCAATCCGGCGCTGGCCAGTCCGGCCAAGTCCATCCGCACGGATTCCTCTGCCGGATGAAAACGCAGCAGGTGGGAAAAACGCCCCTCGGCAACCAGCGCCTGCACCGCATGGAGTTCCGGCACCAGCCCGCCCCGCTGCGCGATATAGTCCGGCGGATGCAACTGCCCGTCCGCCGGTTGATGAACCAAGCAGCCCGCCACGGCCATGAACTCGCCCATGCGGCTGGCCGCCTGCGCGGCATCCTCGTCCGGTGCGCCAATTCCCAACGCCACCGTGCCGCGCGGCAGCGAGATGTGACGGATGCCCCCGGCGTCCACCGCGTCCCAGGGCCGCCAGCCCGCCGCGATGTTCAGCGTCATCCCCCCCGCTTCATCCAGCCGGTGCACCTCCAGCGCCATGCCGTCGCCCGCCCCCTCCGACGCGGCTTCGGCAGCCTCCACGGATGCCAGCAGTTCCTCTGTAGCCAGCAGCGACTCCAAGCCGGCGAGCTGCAGGGTCTTCGCGACAAACTCCGATGGACGCGCCACCAGAAAGCGCCCCTGTACGTCCGTCACATCGCGGCTCAACTGGATCAATACGCGGATGCCCGCCGAACTCAAAAACGATATGCCCGCCGCATCCAGCAGCAGGTGATGCCGCCCGCTCCGCAGCACCTCGCGCGCTCGCGCCACGACATGCTCCGACCACGTGGCGTCCAGCCGCCCCTCGAGGCGCAGCACCGCCCAGCCGCCCTGTTGTGCCAGCTCAATGTTCATCTGACGCCCCTGTCCACACCTTCGCGCCCGCACGCCACTCGTCCGGCAGCAACAGCCCGAAGTTTTCCAACGCCGACTCATTCACCACCAGCTCCCGCGACACCGTCTGCACAAACGGAATGCCGCCCGGACTCTCGCCGCGCAACACGCGCATGGCCAGCTCCGCCGTCTCCCGGCCTGAATCAACATAGTTGCGCCCCATCGCCAGCGTCGCGCCCTCGGACAGCGCCGAGGCATCAAAGCAGAAAAACGGCAGCCCCGCCTGCGTCGCCCGCTTCGCAATTTGCGAGAACCCCGGACGCGCCGCATTGTCCACAATCTGGCAAATCACCTGGATGTCCGACCGCAACAGCGTGGTCACCGATTCCGCCGTTGCCGCCGTCCCCTGAATCGGCACGGACACCAGCCGAAGCCCCTCCTGCTTCAGCGCCGCAATGAACATCTCGCGGTTGTATTCCGCGTTAACCTCCCCCGGACTGTAGAGCGTCCCCACCGCGCGCGCACCGGGCAGCATCTGCCGAATCAGCCGCGCCATGGCATCATAGGGCGCCAGCGTGTCCACGCCCGTCACATGGGGCAAATGCTCTGCCGTCGACGTACCCGCGCCCGCCTGCACACCCGACGCCACGCAGCCATACACAATCGGCAACGTGCCCGCCTGGCGCAGCGCCCCTTGCAGCGCGGGCGTTGAAATGGGAATCACCACGTCCGGCGCATCCGCCCGGCATGCCGCCATGATGCTGCTCAGCGTCGTCATGTCGCCTTGGGCGTTATAGGTTTTCAAACGGAAATCCCGCCCCGGCTGCCAGCCTGCCGCGGCCAAGCCCTCCTCCACCCCGCGCGCGGTATCCTCGGCAAAGGCGGCATCGTTGTAGCGGATGATGCGAATCTCATACGGACGCGACACCAACGGCGCCACCGGCAACGGCGACATCCCTTCTGCGCCCTTCGGCGGAATCACGCGGTGCATCCGCGTCGGTCCCATTGGCAGCGACGATACCGGCACGCCCGCGAGCACCTTTGCCACCAGCTCGCCGGACTGCACGCCCCACAGCTCGTAGTTGTCGCCAATGGCGCCCGTCGCCCCCTCCTCCATGTAATCCGCGTCGGTTGTGAAAATAGGCACGCCCGCCTGCGACGCCACCTTGGCGACAACCGCAAATCCGGAGTTGATGAGATTGTCCGTGGAGACGATCAACGCCCCGATATCCCGCTGCACCAGCGACTGCACGGCCGGACCCAAATCCGTCATGCTCGACACCGTCGCCTCGTGCAGCACCAGATTCCGTTGGGCGCACTCTTCGCGCAGTTGGGTCACCGACAGCACCGAATTCGCCTGCGACGCATCATAGGCAATCCCCACCGACTCCAGCCCCGGCACATGCCGCCGCGCCATGTCCAGCAAATCCCCCAGCGCTGGCTCGTCGTGCACGCCCGTCAGATTCGCCGGGACCGTTTCCTTTGTAAAAATCCCCAGTGCGATCGGGCTGCTGGCAATCGTGAACACGACGGGAATATCCTTGATGCGGTTGACGGCAGCCATCATGGCCGGCGTGGTCACCGTCACCAGCACATCCGGATGTCCATTCGCCGCCGCGTCCAACAGGGCCGGCAACTGGGCGATTTCCCCCTGCGCATTGAACTTGTGCAGCGTAAAATCCTCCCCCTCCACCAGCCCCGCCTCGAGCAGGCCGCGCCGCACGCCCGTCTCGCCCAACTCCAGCGACCGCGCATAAATCAGGTTCACCAGCGCCACCCGCGCCGGACGCCCCCGCAGCTCCCGCACATTCAAATAGCGATCCGCCTGCAACAGCGTCTCCAGCGGATATTCCATTCCCGCCCGCTTCGCCTCGGCAAAATCCAGTGCCGGCACATCCCCGGTCATCACCAGGCGCTCCGGTACGATCTTCTCCCTGCCGAACGTCGCTGCCGCCGACCTCGCCCCCTGCTCCCGACGCCCCAAGTCCGACACCAACAAAACCGCCGATGCCGTCGCAATCAGAACCAACCCCAGCCAAAGCTGCCGAATGGTATTCAACGACCACCCCCATGCGGCGGCAACAAGCGCGCGCTCTTGCCGCCCGATGCGGCGTTGCCCCGCGATTTTCCGCCGCCCTGTCTTGCTGTTTCCATGCCTCTTTATTGTGGCATTTCGCGCTCCGGCAGGGCAAGGGCAATCCTGTAAAAACCGGTTTCCAAATTCCTCTCAGAGGACCAAGGCGACATAGGGGACAAAGGCGACATAGAAGCCGCCCCATCGCCTATGTCCCCTTTGTCCCCTCAGTCCCCTGCCCCAATCCCCATCCATAATTGCTTTCTGACGCGGTTTGTCTACAATGGGAACCGAATGAGAACAGCGGCCAACAGTCTTTGCTGATCAAGGAAACCATAGGAGGATCCTGTGCAACTGACGCACGAAATACAAAACGGAATCGCCATCCTTGCGCTTGTCGGCCGCCTCGATACCCGGGGCGCCCCCGAGTTGGAATCCCACGGACGCGCTCTCTTCCGGGACGGCGCCCGCAAGCTCCTCGTGGACATGGCAGGCGTGGACTATATCAGCAGCGCCGGCCTGCGCGTCCTGCTCGTTCTGGCCAAGGAAGCTGACGGCTGCGCAGGCACTCTGTCCGTATGCTGTCTAACCCCCGCCGTACTCGAAGTCATGACCGTCTCCGGGTTTGACACCATTATTCCGCTGGCGGACGACCGCCAGTCTGCGCTCGATGCCCTGCAATCCCCGCCCGCCTGACCCACGGAGCCGCCGGGTGAAACCGCCTTCTTTCCAATCCAAGCCGGCGCCCCCCGGTCGCATTCTGTTTCTCCTACTAGCCATCGTTGTCTTTTTTGCATTCTCCGCTTCCGCGCAAAACGACAGCTCTCCAGCCGCCCCCCTCATCCCCGTCCGCATCGCCCTCCAGTGGCTGCCCCAAAGCCAGTTCGCCGGATTCTACATGGCCCGCGACCACGGCTTCTACCGCGATGCCGGCCTCGATGTCACGCTCATCCACACCGGCCCCGGCCCGTCCTCGCTGGACTTTCTTGCCCGCGGCGACGCCGATTTCGCCACCATGTTCCTCAGCGATGCCATTGTCGCCGCCGAACAGACCGAGCTGGTCAACATTGCGCAGTTGGCGCAACGTTCCTCGCTCATGCTGGTCGGCCTCAAGGAGCTGGGCATTCACCAGCCCGCCGATCTCGACGGCAAACCCATCAGCTACTGGCAAAGCGCCTTCTCCGCCGCCTTCGAGGCTTTCTTCCGCCAGCAGCACGTCCGCCCCGTCGCCATTCCCCAGCACTACTCGATCAACCTCTTCCTGTGCCGCGGGGTCGCCGCCTGCGCCGCCATGCATTACAACGAATACCACCGCATCTATCAGGCCGGCATTGATTACGACGACCTCACCGTCTTCCGCATGAGCGACTACGGTCTCGATTTCCCCGAAGACGGCCTCTACGCCCGCGCCGCCCTTGCCCGCCAGCAGCCCGATCTCTGCCGCGCCCTCCGCCAAGCCACGCTCGCCGGCTGGGCATACGCCCGCGCCCACCCCGACGAAGTCGTGGACACCGTCCTGCGCGAATCCCAACAGGCGGATGTCCCCGCCAACCGCCCCCACACCCGCTGGATGCTCACCCATCTGCTCGACTCCATCTTCCCCACCGATGCCGACCCCGCCGCCGCCGACCCCGCCGACCCCGCCCCGCCCGCCGGCATCCTCCAACCCAGGGACTACCAAGCCACCGCCCGCGCCCTGAAAAACGCCGACCTCATTTCCCGCATCCCGCCCTACGCCCAGTTTGCCCCCCTCGAAGGATACACCCCATGATCCGCTGCGGCACCATTCGCGCGCGTATCATGACCTGGGTGCTGACCGTTACCAGCCTCGCGCTCATCGCCGTCATCGTCTGGACCTACATCACCTCGCGCCAGCGCCTTGAAGCCGAAATGGAATCCAAAGCGCGCTTCCTCGCCGACGGCGCCGCCCGCCAAATTGACGCCCAGCTCGGCACCCTGCAGGGCATCGTCCACGGCCTCGCCCTCGCCCTCGAAACCCGCGACCTCGACCTCCCCTTCGCCGAAGCCCGCGCCCTGCAAGACGAATGCGTCGCCGCCAACCCCGGCATCTACGGCTGCTGCATTGCCCTCGAAGACGCCGCCGCCCCCTCCGGCTGGGACGACCACGCCCCCTGGGCCTACCGCGACGCCGACTCGCTCGCCTACGAAGGTCTCGGCGGCGCCAGCCGCGCCCACCTCCGCGAAGACTGGTACGCCCTCCCCAAACATCTCGGCAAACCCGTCTGGAGCGAGCCTTACTCCTGGAAAGGCGCCCTCATGGCGACCTACTCCGTCCCCCTCTACACCGGCCCCGCCACCAACCGCGTCTTCGCCGGCGTCGTCACCTGCGACGTCGCGCTCGACTGGCTCGAACAACTGATCGCCCAGCTCCCCCTCGGCAAAGGCGGCTACGGCATGCTCATCAGCCGCAACGGCACCTACATCTCCCACCCCGTCCGCCCCTTCGTCCTCAACGAAACCTTCTACAGCGTCGCCGAAGAACGTCAAGACCCCGAACTCCGCGCCACCGGCCAGCACATGGTCGCCACCGATTCCAACCTGCAAAACTTCCGCAGCATCGTCACCGGCGACCTCTCCTGGCTCGCCCACTCCTCCCTCCGCTCCGGCGACTGGATCATGGTCGCCATCATCTCCCACGACGAAATGAAAGCCTCCATCCTGCGCCTCGCCCGCCATCAAGCCGGCATCGGCATCGCCGGCCTCCTCCTCCTCACCCTCGCCACCGCCCTCATCTCGCGCTCCATCTCCCGCCCCGTCATCCGCCTCGCCAGCGCCGCCGAAACCCTCTCCGCCGGCGACCTCGACGCCCGCCTCCCCGCCCCCCGCGGCCAGGACGAAGTCGCCCACCTCACCCTCGCCTTCACCCGCATGCGCGACAGCCTCCGCCAGCACATCGCCGACCTCCGCACCACCACCGCCGCCCGCGAACGCATGCACAGCGAACTGCGCATCGGCCGCGACATCCAAATGGGCCTCATCCCCAAAACCTTCCCCCCCTTCCCCGACCGCACCGACCTCGACCTCCACGCCGCCCTCGAACCCGCCCGCGAAGTCGGCGGCGACTTCTACGACTTCTTCCTCCTCGACCCCCACCGCATCGTCCTCGCCATCGGCGACGTCTCCGGCAAAGGCGTCCCCGCCGCCCTCTTCATGGCCGTCACCCGCAGCTTCCTGCGCTCCGCCTTCCGCACCGAAACCGACCCCGCGGCCGCCCTCGCCCGCATCAACCACGACCTCATCGAAGGCAACGACTCCTGCATGTTCGTCACCCTCTTCTGCGCCATCCTCGACCTCGCCACCGGCGAACTCCGCTACGCCAACGCCGGCCACAACCCGCCCGCCATCCTCCGCCCCGACCGCCCCGACCGCCCCCTCGAATGGATCACCACCCCCCGCGGCCCCATCGCCGGCGTCGTCCCCGGCGCCCGCTACCCCCTCGGCACCTGCACCCTCCCCCCCGGCGCCACCCTCGTCCTCTACACCGACGGCGTCACCGAAGCCATGGACCCCCGCGGCAACCTCTACGGCGAAACCCGCCTCGCCACCCACCTCGCCCAGCAGCCCCCCGCCGCCACCTGCCGCGACAACACCGACGCCCTCCTCCGCAGCATCCACCAATTCGCCGACGGCGCCGAACAATCCGACGACATCACCCTCCTCCTCATCCGGCGCTCCACCCCCGCCCCCGAACTCCGCCTCACCCTCACCAACACCCCCGCCGACCAGCAGCGCGCCATGGACGAGCTCGACGCCTTCCTCGACGCCCATCCCCTCCCCCCCAAACAGCAATACGCCGCCCGCCTCGCCCTCGAAGAACTCCTCACCAACGTCGTCAAATACGCCCACACCGACACCGCCCCCCACCCCATCCACATCCACCTCCGCCACACCTCCCCCCCCGCCCTCACCATCACCGACGACGGCCAACCCTTCAACCCCCTCCAAGACGCCCCCCCGCCCCCCCTCGACGGTCCCGCCCAAGACCGCCCCATCGGCGGCCTCGGCCTCCACCTCCTCCAATCCCTCGGCATCACCCTCCACTACCGCCGCCAACACCCCCACAACATCCTCACCGCCACCCTCCCCCCCGCCTGATCCCGCCCCGTTTTCCACACCGTGGAAAATATTTTTCCACACCGTGGAAAACCCCCAATCCTCCCCCGGCACACCCCGTAGCAGTTCAACAGCAAACGGAACCGGCGAAACCGCCGGAACGGACAATTTTTCCCAAAATCGCCCACAAAACCCCAAAAAATCCGCCCACCCACCCAATTTTCCCGCATCAACGCCTACTTCGCGTTTCAGACTGAGCTATAGCCTCCCCCGGAAAAATCAGCAGGAATGAATTAGCGGAATTCGCACAGGGGAGGCCTGCCGCTCAGATGTCGTCCCCAACTGTCTTGAATTTCCTCTTGGAAATGGTCTGGTTTGCCGAAACCGGCAGTTGCCGTGCAGCTGTAATCTGCGCATCTCCATAAAGGGCATAGTCCATCAGGCCGTGCGCCACCGGTTCGCGAATCTGCAAGAGGTAGTGGTAGAAGAATGGCGACCCAAACACTCCCAACCGCAACTTCATTTCAGGAGACTCCGTAAAGTAGATTTCAGTGCGGAACACCTCTCGCATGACATCATCCCCGACATCCGGCACTGCACGGTCCGCGCTGCCCGCGCTTGGCAAGTGCGAGGAACGCCTCGGCTTGCGCGGCACATCAGGGGGTACAATTTCCTGGCCGGCCACAACCTGTCCGTTCAGAATAACCAAGCCCGGAATGTGCGCAGGATCCAGGGGTGCAAGCTCGCCTGCCTCGCTATTGGACATGTTGGCCCAGACATAACCGGAGGCATACGGCAATCCGGAATTATTTTGCAGCGTGAGGGTACCAGGCACCTCAAGCTCCAGAGGATTGTCTTGCTGCCCTACTTGGTTGGCATCGAACAGCACACTGGCCGCCGCAATGTTCAAAACTGGCATCAAACCGTCATTCGCGTCCCAAATCATGCCATGGGGAACGCGCAATTCCAGACGACCATTGGCCAAGATCGTATCCAGCATCAGGGGACCGCCGCGATTTTGGGTCAGATAAATATCATTACCGGCAATATGATCAATCTGGTTGACATTAAGACCGATGGGCATAGCTGCAGAGCCGACATCACCGCCGGCTTGAATGGAAATATGGCCAACATTCAGCATCGAACCATTGTCCATGACGGAGCCGCCGGCCGTAAATAATGCCGTGTCAGCGTCTGCTTCTCCCATCAAAATATCGTCATGAGCGCCTGCTTGAATGGTTTCAGCAAGCAGGCTGTTGAATCTCAAACTGCCCGTGCCGCCTGTACCGGCTGTCATGGTAATCTGATCTTGCGCTTGAACAACCCCGTCAACATCCAAGTCTCCGGCCGCCGTCAATGTCGCATCACCAACGGCTCTCACCGTCTCAATCGTCAGACCCGCATCCATCGAGATGATCTCAATGTTGCCGGCAAACGTCGTGGCTTGAGACACAGCAAGATCACTGCCGCCCGACTGTAGAATTACAATGTTGCCCGTGCCACGCACCGAGGCAGCCAATTCTTCTAAGGTGGTATTCAACGAGATCCCTGACATTGAATCGGCTGTCAGTCTGTTCGCCATCACCCGCCCTGATCCAACGATTTCGCCGGTTGTACCTGTCAACTCCACATCGCCCGCCCCGGCATTCACATCGGCCGCCAGATCCATTGTCGTGCCCTCAAGCGCAATGTCACCACCGCTACTCTTAACCGCGTCAGCAACTGTCAGCATCCCGCCCGCCGCCACATCGATGTCGCCCCCCTGGCTGTCGAGGCCCTTAACATCCAACGCGCCAGTGTTGCCCAGCGTGATGTTACCCACCGACGTCCCCGCCGCGCTCGCAACCGCCAGCGAACCCAACGTTACTGCATCGGCAGAAGTAAACGTCAGTGCATTGCCCGTCAGCGTACCGGCCGTCTGGGCGATCGCGCCGGCCGTTGTCGTCAAATCCACATTGCCCGCCCCAGCATTCACATTGGCTGCCAGACCCATTGCCGAGCCTTCGATCGCAATGTTCCCGCCGCCGCTCTTAACCTCGTCCGAAACCGTCAGCCCCTGGCTCGTCGTCACCTCAATCTTGCCCCCCTGGCTATCGAGGCCCTTAACCTCCAGCGCGCCGGTGTTGCCCAGCGTGATGTTACCCATCGATGTCCCCGAGGCGCTCGCAACCGCCAGTGTACCCAGCGTCACGGCGTCGGCGGAATCAAATGTCAGTGCATTACCCGTCAGCGTACCGGCCGTCTGGGCGATCGCGCCGCCCGTAGCCGTCAAATCCACATTGCCCGCCCCCGCGTTCACCGAGACCACCTCGATCCCGGCCCCCGTCGAGGTCAGCGTAATGTCTTCGCCCGCCGTGCCGCCGCTCGCCACATCCGTCGCCGTGATCTGACCGCCCGCCGTCACCGTGATCTTGCCATTCGACGTATCCACGTCCTCCAAGACAATGGCGTCGGTCTCGTTGATCTCGATGTTGCCCGCGCCGCTGACCGATGCGTCCAGCGTCGCCACCGCCGTGTTCAGGTCGATCCCCGTCACCGCGTCCGCCGTCAGCTTGTTCGCTGTCACTAGACCGATCCCTCCGATGGCTTCGCCAGTCGCCGTCAATGCCACATTGCCCATCCCCGCGTTCACATTGGCCGCCAAGTCCATGGTCGAGCCTTTCAGCACGATGTTCCCGCCGCCGCTCTTAACCTCGTCCGAAACCGTCAGCCCCTGGCTCGTCGTCACCTCAATCTTGCCCACCTGGCTATCGAGGCCCTTAACCTCCAACGCGCCGGTGTTGCCCAGCGTGATGTTACCCACCGACGTCCCCGCCGCGCTCGCAACCGCCAGCGAACCCAACGTTACTGCATCGGCAGAAGTAAACGTCAGTGCATTGCCCGTCAGCGTACCGGCCGTCTGGGCGATCGCGCCGCCCGTAGCCGTCAAATCCACATTGCCCGCCCCC
>LSQX01250120.1_pt1 | contig 32352 bp, 17 predicted proteins | sample 654561 | NCBI WGS metagenome assembly LSQX01 (sample SAMN04489861, study PRJNA283612) | anaerobic digester metagenome | isolation source: 4 biogas reactors fed with cattle manure at either 37C or 55C with and... | place: Denmark: Kongens Lyngby | collected 2014 | reverse complement strand
GATTGAGTTTTTGGACGAGGACGGCAATGTGGAAAGCCAGCATCTATATTCTTACACGGCAGATGGATACAACATCGAGATTCAATACAGCGTGGAAACCAGACGCTTGCGCAACCAGCGTTTTTATTATAACCGGCAGGGCAGGCTAATCGGCAGCCAAAAGAAAGACATGAGCGGAAAATACATCCAGACAGCAACATACAGCTATGACACCAAGGCCAATACCATCACCATCCTGCAGGACTATTTGAACGGTCAACCCACCCAAAAAACCTTGGAAAGCTATGACGCCTCCGGTCTGCTCAAAGAAAAAAAGGTGAACGACCCCCAGGGCAACCTGATGCGCAAATACAGCCACACCTACAACGGCTCAGGCTGGCTGACCAAAACCGTTTATGATTCTCCAAACGACAAAATGACAAGCAATTATAGCTATGAAACTGATGAACACGGCAACGTAACGGAATATGTGGTCACAGATGGCAAGGGTGAGGAAGGCCTGCGGCTGAAAATCCGCTACGAATACTTTTAATCCGAATAATGCAGTAGAGTTTCCCCGGTACACATTATCGAATTAGTCTTTGTATTTTCTGGACACATCTTGGGATAAAACCTAACTTTACACCCACAAATTCTGAAAGAGAGCATATACTTAGAATGTGCCTAAATATACCCGCCCCTATCACCACGCTTGAAAATGGGAGGCGAACCAGTTTACCGGTTAGCCTCCCTCTACCTTCATGTCAATTAGTTTACTTAACAGCTATCACTCTGAAGAATAATCGATCAATAAATTCCGTTAAGCCTTCAAAAATATAAATATTGGAATCCACTGTATCAAAATAAGAGCTTTCATCAATTTCGAAACCCGGATAATCGGATAGATAAATCATATATTCATCCACAGTAATGGGATTGCCAAACACATCTTCGGTAACTGGATCCCAACTTAGTGTCAGATCACTTCCCACGATAAATAACTTAAGATTTTGCGGTGCCTTAGGTATCGTGTCGCTTGATGTGAAGAAGCTTACTTCATCCGATAGAACGAAGTTCCCAGCCACATCCAAAGCTGCAATTCTCACATAATAACTGGTGTTGGGGATAAGATTCACCATCAGGAAATCCTTTATTCCTGTTCCCGCAATCCTGAGAGATTCATAATCTTCATAAGAAAAGCAGGGGCTCGTTAAACCCAATCCGGGCTCGGTGCCATACAAAACCAAATAACCGAGGAAGTGTTCATCTGCACTTGCTGTCCAATAGATTTCTGCGCTGGAAACGCTTACAATTCCGAGTGTAACAGCCAAAATGTCAGATGGGGGCGTAATATCCACAGCTATAAACCAATCGTCTTCGATTCCGGCTTGATTACCGAAACCGCTATATGAATAGCCATAGCCATCAATATCTTTGGCCCTGAACTCAAATCTCAGATTATCTGCTTCCAATGTAAATACAGCAGACACGGTCACCGTTATTTCAAAATCACCTGATTCATTAAGCCCGGTTTGAATACTGCTGCCATTTGGCTCATTCACATCCTGCCAGTCTTCATCTTCATCATAGATTCCATTTCCATTTGCATCATAACGATATTGCACCGTCTCAAGATCAACACCATAGGCATCACTTATTTTACACCCGATCACAGTTTGCAGGGAGTTGGCAAACCTGTGGGAATACTCTTGTATTGGATTGGGAGCATAAATAAGTGGAGGCATAGAATTTAGAATGTTGGTTACAGTATTGGACAGATTTCCTTTGTTTTCAGCCAGATCAACTGCGAGAATCCTGAACCAATACCTCGTTTGGGGTTGTAAACCAGTGATATTAACGCTTCCAGTATTTATCACACTCAGAAGGGGTGCCTCCACGACTGAAAACAGGTTGTCCATGGTATCAACATCCTGATGTGTCCCATAATAGATTTCGTAATGGGAAAAATCCTCATCCACAGAAGGTTCCCAGCTAAGTTTAACTGAGGTATTCGTATACGACACGGTAAAAAGACTTTGCAAAACATCTGGAGGAGTGGTGTCAATATGGAAATAGAAATCGTCTTCTATACCGGCCAAGCTTTCACTTCCACTATAGCTGAAAAGAGGATTCTGCGTATCCGTGCATCTAACTTCAATATGGATGTCTTTCCCGTCTTGCGGATAAAAGATTGGTATCTCAAGGATTAGCTCTTGGGCATCAGAATATCCATCCAGAGACTGCCATGGCTCAGTTTCATCATAAACGCCATTGTTATCCAAATCAATCCTATAGCTGATACTGGAAGCCTTAACCATAGAATCGTCGCTAATAATGCAGCTGAGAACGATATCCCGACTGTCAAACCAAGCCCCAGGCTCAAGATCAAATTCAATGACCGGCGGGGGGCTTATTACAGCTGGAACAATTTCAGACCAGGCGGACACGTTGTTGTTGATATCCTTGGTCCGGATTGCAAAGTAGTATTTTGTAAGGTATTCCAATTCACCTATAGTGGTGGTGAAACAATTTACATTAAACATCTGCGAATCATTGTTAGTTGACCAATTGAACAATTCGGAGCTGAAGAGAGAATCTGCCATCACGCTAATTTCATAGCGACTGAAGAAGATATCAGTTACAGGAGTCCAACTCAGGCTCACAGAATCATTGCTTACCGCTGATAGACTAAAACCCTGCACAGGTGGAGGGCTTGTATTGCTTCCGACCGCTCCATCGATGGCGAAATCATCAATCAGCCAATAGTTTGGCAAAGCAGTGGCAGAACTATAGTGCCATCGTATTCGCACAGCAGTTTGATTCGCAATCTGTGGAACGGATACCGAAAAAAAGCCTGAGTCCGAAGCGGTAAAGCTCGTTATATTGGAGTAAGAAATGCCGTTTAAGGAATACTGCAGACTGGCAGTTACACCTGACGGGCATTGGATGTCATACCAAAATGAGACAACAGGCGTGATAACGTTTTTCAGGTTCACAGGTGGGCTAACCAAGCGGTGAGTACTTGATATTTGTGGATTAGCCACTCGCATCCCATAATTATTTTCGGATATTTGATATGGCATCCAACCTGTTCCGGATTTTGTCCATCCGGTTGGCATATCTCCATCATGATCAAAATCCTCACTGTAAATGTATGCCGCTCGAACGATTACAACCAAAACCTGGCTCACAGACTCCAGATGATCATCTGTGGCCTTCACCGTGATTCTTCTGGTTCCAATCCAATCTGGATCTGGGATGATAAGTAAATCATTACCCATAACTTGGACGTCAATGTTATCATTGCCGCTGAAGCTATAGCTCAGCTCAGAATCCACATCCCAGAAATATGTATCCAAGCCTTCCAGAAGATAGCTGTCGTTATGAACCATTTCAATTTGTGGGAAAGGTCTCAAAATGATGGGCGGGTCATTGACAGGGGTCACAACAACCGTTAGATTTGCACTGATACTCAAGCTACGCCCACCGGGATGGATTAAATCACCTTCAGTGGCTGTTATCAAGACAGTTTCCTCACCAAACCAATCAGGAGCGGGGGTAATGGTCAGATAAGAGTCCTGAATTTGATAATCAATGTTTACCCCGCCGCTCACGGAGTATAGTAAGAGGTTATCCACATCCCGGAAATAATCATCCAAATTCAACATATACCCCGGATGGTCTTCAGGGATGGTGATAATTGGCAGTGCTTGTGTCTGATAGGGAGGGTCGTTTACATTAATCACCGTCACGCTGATTTGCTGGGATACAGAAAACCCATAACTATCAGTTATGACAATCAGTAAGTTTTCAGTTCCAAACCAATCCGCGTCCGCACTGAAAACAACGCTGTCATCTTCGAGACGGGCAAAGATATGCGTGTTGTTCTCCAAAGATAAAGTCAGGATATCTCCCTGATCCAAATCGCTATCCGAAACATGGTCAGACAGATAAAAGGCGAGATATTCACTATCTTCATCAAAGGAGAAATCCGCAAATGGAGTATGGAGCACAGGTGCGCGAGGAACATTCAGAACCACGATGTTGACAATTAATTGACGCGACAAGCCATCGGAATTCAGCGCAGTGAAACGGGGAGCATAAGAGCCGGCCGAATAGTAATTTGTTTCCCAGCTCATTTGACCAATTCCGCCTCCCAGGTCCTGGAAGCTTGCACCCGGAGGCAGAGCTTGAGCGCTTAATTGCAAATCCTTTTCCAATGGATCATGAGCCCTCACTTCAATCTGGATGCTTTCATTTTCTTCAAAGCTCAGATTATCAACTTTGTCAAACCAGGGCAAGGGGATTCCAATAAAGACAATGCCCGAGCTGGCGACCACGGCGGGATTTCCTTCATTCAGGGCGGCGAGGTTAAAATCCAGTCGCGAGCTTTCGCCCTCTTCACCAATGGCTTGGATGGTGATGAGGAGCAGGTCTCCATTGCCTGAAAAAGGGCTGCTGCCATAGTGCGAAATACGCAGTTCTCCATTCACCACGTTCCAGGAAGGGTTTTGCCAATCCTGGGTCAGTCCGGTTTTTTGAACTTCCAAAATCTGCAGGACGCTGGTATCCACCTGGATCTTCAAGTAGAGCGAAAAGACCTCCTGAGAGTTCAATCCGCTCACACTCAAAGGCAATGTCACGCTTTCATTTTCTCCAATCGCTATTCTTGGCAAACTCAATAGCGGTTCGTTTTGTTGCTCGAAACCCCGATCTGTTTGGGCTTTCAATAATCCCGCCTGGAAGACCAACAATCCAGTCAGGATAATAAACAGTAATATGCGTTTCATGGTGACACCCTATTTCAAGAGTATCATTTTGATTGTCTTTTTATATCCTTCCGCGGTTTCCAGTCTGGCAAAATATATTCCACTGCCAAATCCATCTGCGTTCCAGACAATCCTGTGATTTCCAGCCATTATGGTTTCATCCACCAAAGTCTGCACTTTCTGACCCTTGAGGTTATACACACTCAGCTCCACATGCTGGGCTTTGGCAAGGCTAAAGCTGAAGTTTGTGCTGGGATTGAAGGGGTTGGGATAGTTTTGCTGCAGGCTGGTGATCTGAGGCATCGATGTATCTTCTGCAGAAGTGAAAGTATCAGAGCCTTCATCAAAGACAAAGAATCCGGCTTCCAAATCACCCTCGGAATAAGCTCCAATTTTATCAAAGATAAAACAAACCACCTCGGGGTCACCCTGTTGGGCGTCAACTCCAAATGCGGCAAATCTCAGCGATGCGTCCTTGTCGCTCTGGGTGGTGTTTAGCTCTGCTATGCCATCACTATACTCATAACCCACATATTGTAGGGTTTCAGAATTGTAATTCAGTTTGGAATAGATGGAGAAAAAAGGATCCGGATAAAGCGCGCTCAAGCGAACTTGGTTTTCTGTCTCAACGATATTCAACACAAGATTGGAATTGAATTGCTCACCGCGCTCGGATTCCCAGTTTCCGCTCACATCGCCGACTGCAATGCAGTTAAAAGTCCGGTGCGTATAGCTGGGTGACAGCAAAAAGCTGTGGCTTTGTGGAGTGAATTTCATCACACCCGCCTCAAATTCTGGAATCAAGCCAACGCAATAGCGGGCAATCAAAGCTGCGTCATAGATATCCACGTCGCCATCGCCATCCACGTTACCAGCGCTAATCTGTCCGGCATCAAAAGTTATCAATCCCAAGGCGTATCTGGCAATCATGGACGCATCATAAGGAGTGATTAACAGCTCTGGAAGACTTCCGATAAAGCTGGGGCTCAGCTCATAATTACCATAAAAATATGCTGGGAAGACAAACTCTCCCGTGGCGTCGGAAACAGCCATGCCGTCGGCAAAACCTTCACAATCAATTTGCACATCAGCCACAGGATTATTGTTGCTGTAATACTTTGTCCAGCCGCTCATATTATAACGGTTGCGAACCCTGAATACGCCTGATTCGATTACCGGTTCAGGGTTGCCGTTGTTATATTGGAAATTGCTGATGGTAAGCTCAGTTTCCTGAAGGTCTGTGGCTCCTTCCGCCACGCTGAAGCGAATTATGACCAAGTCTCCATTCCCATTCAATTTTTCGGTGGAAAAGCCGTTTACGCTCACCTGGCCAACCACGCTGCCATTGCTGTTAACGGTCCAATCCTCCACCATAGTTCCCTCAACCACAGTGTCCAGATAGTTCAGCAAGGTGTGGCTGTAGCCAAGCGAGAGTTGGAAGGCATTCAAATCAAAATCATCATAGGCGTTGTAGGCCTTGATGGCAACTTCGATGATATCACCTGCTGCAGCATAGCAATCTTCGGTTTGAACCGAGAGCGGACCAACCATCACCTGTCCCGGCGCAAAACAATAAACTGGGGGATTAACTCCGTCGTCGATTTTGGCATAGATGTAATACTTGCCATTGCTAATCCCGGCAAAATCCCAAACGTAGCTGAAAACATTGTCCTCACTGAGACCTGAGACGATGAGATTGCCATCCAAGTCCATTATGCTGTTGTAATATAAGCTAATCTCGGCGTTGTCATCATAATCACGTGCAATCCAGGCTATCGTCGTGCTTTCCGGATTTATCTGCAAAGACGCGGGCTGCGTGAGCACGATTGTGGGGGGAATGTTATTTAAATTACAGCCCGCATTCTCTATTCTGCTCACCATCGCGCCTTCGTAATTGGCTGTGCCGGGAACTTCCTGGGTTACAAGCGTATCCACTCCGGTTATCTGACCCCACCAGTTATTTTGAAGTTGAGCCACCGTGCCTGCCAGGTTGTTTATATAGGAAAAGTAATTTAGCCTGTATTTTATCTGAGTAACCCAAGCACGCGAGTTGGGACAGTTAAAAGTATAGTAGAGATCGAGTTTCAGATCATTTCTATCATTGATAAAACGATTGATTTCTCCACTTACGGTTGTTTCTGGCATGTCGTGTCCATTGCTTTGATTGTCATACTCATTGACCAGCAGATGCTCATTATTAGCTGTAATCCGTGTGTGGTTCCGGTGCCAACCAGAATATGAGGAGTAATCCCCATCTTTTTTATATGTTATGGAAGTAACGAACATCGGAAATGCGATGGAGTTAGTATGGCTGTTATAGGTCTGGGGGAAGCTAACAGCCCCATTGGTTGTGCGCCAGTCATAGTCGCTGGTGAAGTCATTTATTAATATATTGGATCCATAGCCATTCCCCACTATATTACTGTTGTTTATGGTAGGGCTGTTTCTGTAAACTCCGATTCCCGCCCCGTTATTTTCAATGTTACAGAATGTCATAATGGCAGGCCTGGCATTGAAATAAACACCGGAAGAATTCTCAGAAATCGTGCAATTAGTAAATTCAGGCGTGCCGGAATTACCAAAGATATACACCCCATTCCAACCGTTGTTGTTTATCTGACAATTGTCAAAGCTGGGGCTCATGCGGTCGATATGAACGCCATTTGCTTTGTTACTGTTAAACCGGCAATCGATAAAGCTGGCGCTTTGCGTGTTTTCCAGCCAGAGGCCATGCTCTGCGTTTGCCACGGCGTTCAGTCTGGTGGCGGATATCGTTACCGGGTTCAGCGCCTTCAATCCATATCCGCCGTTGTGGGAGATGGAAACATCTGTAAAGCTGACGCTGCCAGTTTCGATGGTCATGCCGTTCAAGGTCATTTCTTCGATGACGGCATTGGTGAAGCGACTGAGGCTGCTGGTGCTTTGCACTCTCACGCCATAGTCTTCACCACTCAAAACCTTCAATCCGCTTGCCTGCAGTCCGATTCCGTTGATCAATATGCCGCGGTAGGCGTTGTGAATTTCGGTGTTAGTGAGGCTGGATTGGCTTTGGGAAGAACCCGCTGTAAAGGTGATGCCCACCCAATCCTTGTGTCCTGGATTGGCTTCCAAGGAACGAAAAATTACCTTGTTCTCTGCTGTGCCATTGCAAATCAGGCGTCCATTGACGATAAAATCCGTATCGCCGATGGTGTCCGCGTCTTGATCGACCTTCGGGAACCATACGGTCACGCCCGGATTAATGGTGAGCGTTACGTTTTCATCCACCCAGAGGTCACCGGTCACAATTGTGTCTGTAACCCAGGTGGTGTTTGTTGTGATATGCCCATTGATGGCAGCCAGCCCAAGAGGCAGACATGCCAACAGAAGGGCAAAGAAAACTGAGTAAAGTGGATTCTTTTTCATTTTGTTCTCCCTTTAAATTTGTTATTTATTTTAAAACCACCAGTCGCTTGGTGCGGCTGCCGGATGTGGTTTGCATTCTGTAAAGATAGATTCCGCTGGCACACAGCGCGCCATTTTCATCTCTTCCGTCCCAGATCAGGTTTCTGCTGCCAGGGCTCAACGACCAGTTTTTAACCGCTTTTCCCTGCAAGTTGTAGATGCTTAGGTTTCCGGAATCTCCATCCTTAATGGAAACCTGCAGGCAAACGCTTTCTCCCATCCTAAAGGGATTGGGATAAGCTTGACCGAGCAGATTTTGCTCCGGCAGTTCCGGGCTGTCTTCCATAGTAACAGTGGCGCTGACCGGGCCAAAGAATTCAGAGCTGGCCATGTCCACAGCTTCCAGCCAATAATAATAGGAATGGTCTCTGTCCACCTCGCTGTCTTGGTGCTTGTAAACGCTCTGGCTCGAAGTGTTTTGAGCGCTGATTACGACAGGGGTGATGAGCAAGGCGGATTGGAAATCTGCAACTTCATTACGATAGAGGCGATAGCCCTGCAGGTTGGTTTCAGATTCGCTGACCCACTGAAGGGTGATGGCGTTTCCGGAACTTGCGGTGGCGGTGAAGCTGCTGAGTTCCACGGGCACAGTGTCTTCCGGTTCTTCTCCTTCATGGTATAGGGCAAGCACGTTTTCTGCCGTCAAAGCGGAGCTGTAAATGCGGATATCGTCAATCCAGCCATGCCATGGGTACCATACATCTCCTTGACTGAAGGCAATACCCATTTTTCCAATGCACAAAGGACAGGGCGCAGCAGTGATGATGGGTGAATCTGGATAATCAACCACATCCACCAGTTCACCATTTACATAATATTTGGCTTGCAGACCGTCGTAGGTAAAAACCGCGTGATACCATGCGTACAAAGACACGGGTTCGGGATTTCCAGCAATAATATAGTCAAAAGGGGTGGGTGTATCCAAAAGGCAATAATTTAAATAATTATTATATACATGCATGTGAAAGCCGCCATAGGGGGCATAGGTGTCCCGGCCACAGCTCACAATAAAGTTGTCCCAGCCTACTGAAGTAATGTTGAACCAAGCACTGACAGACAATGTCTCCATCTCAGGCGGAGTCCAGTTGGTCACAATATAGCTTCCATTAAAATAGGCGCACGAATTTGGGTTGCCATTCCTATCCTCAATAATGGTTGCTCCATAGCTTGTTCCATGCCTTCCATTTCCGCTTTCGTCGTTGAAATTTCCATTGAATGGATACCAGCATTCAAGGTTGTCTGTGGGTATGCCGCTTTGAGACCAAAGTCCAAGGCTGGCTGCTAGTATAATGGTGATTAAAAATAGTCGCGAGGTTTTCATTTTTTTCTCCTTTTTAGCCTGATTGGCTTATTGTTTCATTCAAATCTGATAAACTGCCAAAGCCGTAATGCTTGGCTTTGGCAGTGGTTTTATCCTTACTCATTATTTTCTTTCCTTGATTTGAAGCGATACCCAACACCGTGGACCTTTTGGATGAGGGTGGAATGGCTGCCCAGCTTTTCACGCAGGTTGCTGATGTGAACATCCACGGTGCGTTCCACCACAATCTTGTCGTCGCCCCAGAGGTGGTCCAGGATTTCACTGCGGCGGAAAGCCCATTCCGGGCGGTTGATCAACAATTGCAGGATGCGGAACTCTGAGAGTGTGAGGATGATTCTCCTGCCTTCATCTATCAATTCCTGGCGCTGTGTATCCAAATTCAAACCGGGCGCGATTTCTACAGTTCCAGTTTGGGGAAAGTGGGCGCTTCTGCGCAAAATGGCTCGCACCCTTGCCAATAGCTCCTCCTGTTCAAAAGGTTTGCAGATATAGTCGTCAGCACCCAAGTCCAGCCCTTTGACAATGTCGTCCAGTTCCTGCCTTCCTGTAACCATAATAACAGGAATAGCTCGCAGGACGGGATCCAATTTCAAATCCCGGCAGGCTTCCAGTCCGTCGCGGTCCGGAAGCGTCAAATCCAAAAGGATTAAATCCGGTGTTAACGCCTCCAAACCATTACACAGGGAAATGGTGTCGGTGAAACCCCGAACTATGTAACCACTGGCTTCCAACACCTTTACCTCAATGTTTAGAAGGTCATGGTCATCTTCGACAACATAAACCAATTTCATTTCATTTCCTCTTCGGATGCAAGTAGATTCAAACACGGTTTATTTGACAAGCTTTATTTTGTTAATTTTTCTTAACAATTGCCCAAGATGCTTTGGCTATTGATTTTTACGCTCAGCCTAACTGGACTTGATGAGGAATTATAACCCAGATAATACACTAAGGTTTCCCCAGTCCGTATTATGGAGCTGCTTTTTGTATTTTTTGGATAGATTTTGTGATAATCTCCGCTCTTATTTCAGGCTATGCTACTTATCACTCAAACTGCATTGCAGCCGAATATTTGCTTCAGATTGTTCAGTCTTTCAAGAACTTGTTTGGTCTTAGTGAGTAGTTTGAGCTGGGATATTCCGAGGCGCAGTATGTGATATCTTACATTTTTGCTCATGATGGCTGGAATAAAAAGGTGCTCCCTTCCCTGGTGCGAAAGGCTACTGCGTTATTTGGGTTAAATCCGCTTGGCTCACCCTTTATTCTGGCTCGATAGTCACAGCCACATGCCTCCAGATGCCCCCGATTCTTTTACGGGTTACTCACGAGTAACTCTGGTGGCACACATGAGCCGGAACAAAGAGCGGACAAAGGGTGGACTGTTTTACGGCTCTGTTTCTGGTCTCAGGCTTTAATCCGGCAGTTTATCCCAAAGTCCTTCATAGCTGCCAATCCATTTCCCATCTTCCCACCGAATCAGGGTGATGGTGCGGACGCGATTACGCTGGTCTTCTTTCACCCATTCTTTCCAGGTGGGGCTAACAACATAATTCGCAATCGATTGCGCTGCCGGCTCGTGTCCCACCCAGAGGAATTTCTTGCCCAGGGAGCGCAGTTTTTCTGCCAGGCGCACGCTGTTTTCCTGGTCGTGATTTCCAATCAGAAAAATGTTGTAACCTTCGGTATCCAATTCATCCAAAAGCTCAGGAAGTTCATAGTAAACACCATCGCTCCAGCCACGGGGATATTCACGCAAAACAATTTCCACCTGCAGACTATCCGCCTCGGAAAGATCCACCCGCCTCATCTGGAAAGCGGTTTGACTGTCTGAAACCCGGTATCCTGCCTGGAGATAATATTCACCCTTGGGAGCGCGGAAAGTGTAAACTCCGTTTCCTTCATCCTGCATTGGATCACCTTCCAGCCAATAGAAAGCTCCGTCCTGAAAGACGATCAATTCCAGATCCATGAGGTAGGAAAGGCTCAGCGGCGCACCGTTCTCGTCTGAAGTGAGAACCCGCAGTGTGCAAAACGCCTGCTTGTCTTCCGGATCCACTTCCGGAGCGCATTTCATCAGGTCATAATATCCATAATAATCGTCGTCAAAACGCACATTGAGCAGGTTGGGGCGTCTGGAAAAACCAGCCGGTATGGCATTCGCTCGTGCCAGGTTTGTCGCCATCATTCTATACTGCACGGGGCTCAGATATTTTTGCCGCACGGCGATATCCAGGGGCAGGAGTCCGTCCAAGGCTTTGGCTGCATTGATCTTATAGTTCTTTTTCATCCAGCGGGCTGCCTTGTCCAGGCGTTCCATTGCAGTTTTACCTTTTTGATAAAACACTGGTGGATAGATGCTTGGCTTTCCGTTTTGGAAATTGTTCACCTGGGGCAGTTCTTCATAAAAAACACTGGGGTCGATGATGGTGCGAATATCTGAGTAAAAATAATCCCAAAATTCTTCCTCATCCTCATCATTGTATTTAAGCCATTCAAAATACAGGGCTTCAATCTGATCCGCATTTGCCTGCCAGAGGAATTTGGAGTCAAATTTCTCATCGTTTACCACGTCGCTGAGAAAGCTTTCATCCGCGTTAGGGTGGCGACGCAGAAATTCCTGCGCCTGAGAGTGGTTTCCACGCGCGGCGATGATGAATCTTTCCTGTTTGGGAGCGGCGCCAAAGCCGAAACGGTCTGCATAGGAACGGTCAATCGCAGCCCAATAGTCCTTTTGCACCTTCACGCCCTCATCCCAGGGGGCTGGCGCCTGTTTCCATTCAAAGGGATTGGATGGATAAAAGAGCATGTCGTCGCGGTCTGCCAGCGGATTTTCGCTGAGGCTGAGCTGACAATAAATATCCTCATCTTCCGAGGAGGGAACCAGTTCCAGCGCGCTTTTTCCATCTTTGAAAGCGGAAACATAGAACGCGCCCCGTCCCACGCTGAGCGTGTATTTGCCAGCGGAATCGGTCTTTACATAGATTAGCGGACGCAGTGTGCCCCAGTTGTAAACCAAAATTCCCACGTAGGTGTCCGCCAGCGGATTTCCTTCTGCATCAAGGGTTTGGATCTTCAGGTTGCGGGTGCGCTCACCGGCATAGTTGCGGATGGAATTGATGGTGCAATCATAGCGCCCGGAGCGCAAAACTTCGTCGTTTTCAGCGGGCAGGGAACCGTTTGCCAGGATGAGAACGGTTTTGTCTATCATGCCGCTAAACCAGGTCTGATCGGGATGATAGGCGGCATCCATGTCTCCGGTGTAGTGCCAGGCGCCGTCCAGCCAAACTTCAGCCCAGGCGTGATTGTTGTCCTGATGTGGCCACCAGGGTGTGCTGGCAGGTCGCGCTGGCAGTCCAACGGTGCGGGCGGCTGCCACAAAGAGGATTTGCATTTCCTCACAGCGGCCATATTGGCTTTTGAACACAATGTCCATGGGGCTTTGGTCGCGTCCGGAGGTGGGCTGAAACTGTAGGCGTCCCACGCACCATTGACAAAGTTTGCGATAAATTTCCATCTCGTCTTCGCTGCCATCCAAAATCTCCTGCAGTCCGTCTTTCAACAGTGCATCCCGGTAGGGTTCAATCCTTTCTTCGGTCACTGTTTGATGTGCCACATAGGAGAGATAAAATTCCGGTTCCAAGCTGGTGCCATAGGTGTTCAAAAGCGAGCGAATCTGCAGGTAGTTGCTCATCACGTCGTCTGGATTGGCAATTTGCAGAGCGCCATCGCTTTCGTAGGCAAGCAGATACGCCATCAAAATGTCATCCTGCTGTTTCAACATGCGGCGGTATTGGGTTTTATGGCTTTTATCCAGCTTTTTCAGATTATCCAAAGCCAAGCTGTGCAGTTCTTTATAAAGTTTGGGATTACCCTTGGCGGTGAAAGCCGGGGGGAGCGCGTTCAAAAAAGTGAGCGCGCAAAGCAAAAATAACAGGGCGAATTTTTTGAGGTTCGGCATGCCAATCTCCTTGTTTATAGTTAATTGGACAGTTTTAAGATTTTGCCTTGCAGGCGGTTTTCGGCGGCGTTGAGACGCCAGAAATAGATGCCGGGAGCGCTGGGAATCTGGTTTTGATCACGACCATCCCAAAAGAATTGCTGGTTTCCGGCGGGGAGAGCGCTTTGCGCCAGGCTGCGGACTTTTTGCCCACGCAGGTTGTAGATATCCAATTTTACCTGGGCGGCTTTGGGGAGTTCAATATCTATGTATATGCCTGAAGTGAAAGGATTTGGAAACCCGTGTCCGCGCAGTTCTGCCGCCGGTATTTGAGCGTCTTCAGCTTCCACCGGGATGAATGAAATGAGACCGAATTTATCCAAAATGATGGCGAGCAGGGTGTAAAGCTCGTCATGAGGAGTGCCGCCTTGAACTTTGGACAGCTCGAAGCTGGAAGCGATTGTGGTATAGGTGTTTGTCTGATTCAAAATCCCCAGAGGCTGAGCGGGGTTCTCGCTGGTGAAAAGCGTTTGCGCGCTATCTCCATCCGGTTGCAAGACATGAACTTGAGGGTTATCGGGGTCACTGTAACCCCAGTTATAAACCTGTCCCGCCTGCAGGGTTTGCACTTCACTGAATGTGATGGCTTGCCCTGCCGGAGCGGAGGTGCCGAATTTCTGCCAGAAGGGATTGGCACTTTCCCAAGGTAACTCACCTTCCAGATATAAGTTACCGCCTCCATCCAGATAGGATGTCAACAGATTGTAATCCAGGGAACCCGGCGCGGGAACATGGGTTTCGGCGCCATTGCCAAAGAGACAGAAAACCGCGTCGAATTGGTTGATATAATCGTAATCCGGAATGAGTTTATCGGTGTGGATCACGTTGAATCTACTGTTGATGAGGCAATCCACCAGTTCCAGGCTGTTGGATGGATTGGGTTCATAAATCAGGATTTGCCCAAGGGGAGTTTCCGCACCGATATGACCAATGGCTGGATCACCGTAAAGTAAATAGGTATAAACGTTTTGCAGCTCCGGCCAGATGATGCCGCCATCGTCCAGCGGATCGCCAAAAAGGTAATATTGGCTGTGGATGAAACCGGTCAGGGCGTGTGCCGCACCCAGGGAAAGCTCGTTGCGGGCGAAGTTTTCCAGCCAATGGTAGTTGTAGGAACTCAAGCCGCCCCAGCCCGGATTGCTCCAACCCATTTTATACCAGCCGGTGCGAGTCGCGCCTATGGAGGCAACGGTTTTTTTCAGCATGGCATGTTCCGCCAGGCAGGGCTGGGAGCCGTCGATTCTACCGTTATAGCAGGACGCGGCGAAAAGAATGCTGCCATCCGGGTTTGTCAAATTGTTGAAGCTTTGGAGGTCAACCATTGAACGCCACTGCATTTCCCAGGCGTCGGGAAGATTGTTGCCATTGTCGTCGGAAATCCAAACTTTGCGGGAAGAAGAATCCGAAGAACCGTGCGCGCTCCAATTCAGAATGCCGTAACTTTGGGTGTCCAGTTGATTCTTGAGGAGGTCATAATCCAGCGCCAGGGTGGAAGGATAGGAGGGCAAAAATCCGGTTTGCTCATACATCGTGTCGCAGTCCCAATCGCTTAGTGCAGTTGCTTTTACGTATTCCATAAAGGTGGCGCCATCGGTTTGCAGGTAAGATGGGTCCGGTTCTCCACCATAGTTCAAATATGCCGCGGGCAGCAGGGCTCTTTTTTTCCAGGGCGCGCTGCTTTGTTCATAATCCACGATGCGTGTCGCGATTTGGGAAACTTCCCCGGCGTTATTTGTGGAAATGCGTCCCACCAACACTTCCGGGGTGAAATCGCAGAGATAATCCTCAAAACCATAGGCGGCGGAATATTCGCCCAAACGTCCGTCTCCATCAGTGTCGATGATGCTGCTCAGGTCGCCATAAAAGAAATCTGAGGCGACGTTATTTGTGGCATTTGGTTCCGGGCAGAGATAAAGCACGGGCACGGTGTCGTAATCACCCACCAAAAGCAGGTGGGAAAAAGGGCTGTCATTATATTGTGAAATCAGGTGGTTACGGAGTTTTTCACCATCGCTGGCGCCGGGGCTGCCAGCCAGAATGGTGTTGATATTTTGAAAGGCGGTGATGAAACCCTGGCTTTGTCTGAAACTTTCCAGAGGCGCCAAAGCCTGATACAATGCAGGAGTGGAGATGATCAGATAGTCAAAATTACGCGTGGGTGAGAGCTGGTAATGGGCATCAATATCCTGGGGATTCACAAAAAAGTCTCGGGGCTGGAAATCCTTGCCAGAGAGGTGTTTCCACACGGGAGGAATGCGTGAATTCACCTTGCCTTCAGCCTGGTTCCAGTTCAATTCCAGATGCAGGTTTTCCCAAGCTTCCCAAGTTTCACCCTGATGCGCCACAGGAAGCACACCGAAGCTGGCATAATTCACGTCGCCCCAGCGTTTTAACCCATAATAAATCACCTGCGGGGAATTTTGCCGGTTTGGAGTTCCGGTGAGCAGACCTTCGCTGTTGAAAAAGGGAGGGTTAAGCTCCGGCGCTGGCGCGTGAACGCTGCGCAATCCGGAAAAGCTGGCGCGGTGGGAAACATCCTCTGCGCCGGGGGGCAGAACCACGTTGATGGTTTTGAGCGGCAGGCGCGGAGAACCAGGGCTGGAAAGCGTGCCCCAACCGGGCTGAAACTCTCCATTCAGAGGGGGGTTAAGTTCAAGGGAAAGAGACAGTTGCGCAGCCGAAACAAAGAGCGGCAGGGCAAGCAGAAGAAGGACGGGGATAAGTTTATTCATCGTTTTCTTTCTTGGTTGGTTTTTCTTTTTTGTGGCGTGGGTTGGGTGTTTTGGCAGGTTTATTGATGGCGCGGCGGAAGCGTTTTTTCTTGTCTTTATTCATCTTTTCGGTGGCATACTGGATGATGATGGGCGCGGCGGAATCCTTGTGGGTGAAAAGGAAATCCTCAACCTCACGGGGGTGGATTTTCCAAAGTTCGCGTAAAAACCAGCCCACACCTTGATGCACGGGGCGTGTGTTATCCTGCAGGAGCGGGGTGACAAACTCCAGCAGCTCTTCAACTTCGAGGCGGTTGCGCAGATAGAGCAGGGTGACTGCCGCCGTCCGCCGGGTCCATTTGCTTTCCGAGAAACGCCAGGGCTCAAAGTCTTTCAGGGTAACCAGTTCCAGCTCCAGAAGGACGGGTGTGAGCTTGGTGCCGATGAGGTCGGCATGGGTCCAGTTTATCACCGCTTCATCCAGGCAGCGTTTCAGTTGGTCGAAAACGACGCGTTCCAGGCGTGGCCTGTTTTTCTTCAGCATCATCAGCCCCAGACTGCCAAATTCATATTTCCCGGTTGCCAAAAAGTGGTATGCCAATTCCGCCATTTCGGGGATGCTGGGCTCAAAGCGGCGGAAAAGTTCGTCGCGCAGCTCCCGCAGTTGGTTTTCGTCCAAGCCAAAAGCGTCGTATCCTTCGGTGAAAAAACGGGCTTTTTTTGCCACATAAGCGGGGTTTTCGTGAGCAAAGAAATGGCTTTCGCAAAAGCTGAAAATCTCTTGCTGACGGGGTGTAAGTTCTGTTCTTGCCGTCAGTAACGTCATGTTTTACCTCATTCCAAAATATCTGGAAACGCGTCCCGGAGGAGCGTTGTTATTCAAATGCCTTACTGGGTTTCTCCTTCATCAGGCGGGTCGGTGTGCTGGTAGCCCATGCCTTTTCCGGTGGTCAGCACGTGCCAGCGGTTGAAAAGCTGACGAAAGCGCCAAAGCATGGTTTGATTTGGGTTTAGCTGAGCCAGCATCTTGGCAAAAAAGCTTTCCCAATTCGTGGTTTCATGGCTGCGGAAAAAACCAGCGGACTCCATTACATCAAGCATGTATGCCTTCATTTTGTCAAGCTCAATTCCCGGTACAGCCGGCAGACGCGTTTGGGAATCCGCTTTGCGGGTGAGTTCCCAAAGCGCCACGGTCACAGCCTGAGCCAGGTTTATGGAAGGAAAATCCGGGTTTGCGGGGATATGGCAGCGCAGGGGACAAAGCGCGGCTTCCTCGTCCGTGAGGCCAAAGGTTTCGCGACCAAAAACCAAACCTATTTCCAAGTGGGGTATCTTTTTACAATAGATTGCCAGTTCGGGGGGAGCGAGATCGGCAGGCTTCAATTTTCCCAAACGGCGGGAAAAGGCGACAGCGCGGTCAATATCGGAAAGCGCTTCCTTCAGAGTCGGAAAAACCTGCGCTTCCTCCAAAAGATGTTCGGAGTGCATCGCCAGATAAAAATCGTTCTTGCTGGGCACAACGCCCACGATGCGCAGGCTGCTGAAGCCAAAATTGTGCATGATTCTGGCGACAGCGCCAACATTGCCCTCATAGATTGGCTCCACCAGAATCACATGAATCATAGGTCCTTGAGCAGTTTGGAAAGTTTGTGACCCAGTTGCGCCACGGCTGGGTCGGGATCGGATTTCCAACTTTGGGCAACGCGGTTGCTGATGCTGGTGAATTCCTTGGCTTTGTCGCGCATATTCTTTTGGGAGAACAGGCTGGTGAGCTTTTTCAGGGTCGCCCAGAGGGTTTTGGCGCGGTTTTCATCACCCTCCAAAAACCAGCGGCGCATATTGGCGTAGGTTTGTTGCGGCCTCACGCGCCCCAATTGCACCAGAATGTGGCTGATCTTTTTCTGCACTTCCTCATCCGGGTCGTCCAGCAGGCGAGCCACGAAAGCCAGCGCGTATTGCGGACTGCGGGCGGCGATGTTTTCCATGCCATGCAGGGACATTTCACGTTTTTTGGGGTTGGGGGATTCCGACCAGGCGGGCATGTATTTTTTCATCACCTGTGGCGCTTTTTTCCACATTTCAAAGCAGATTGTCTCGCTTTCCCAAGGCACTGATTCGCAGGTGCGATCCAGGGTTTCGGCAATCACTTCCGGGTCTTCCTGATGCCGATGGTAAAAATAGAAAAGCGCGGTGGCGCGGATGCCATAGAGGTTGTGGGTCAGCATGTCTCCGCAGATGCGTTCCAGCTTTCCTTTTCCTTCATAGCTCGCCAGACGTTTGCCCAGTTCTTCGCGCACAAAATAATTCGGCGTGTTTGCCATTTCATGAATCAGACGCTCCGCAATGCCATTATTGCCTTTGTCCAGATTTTTGAAAATCTTTTCAACATGCGCGTCCATTAACTTATAGTCGTCCAAATTCAGACGTCCCATTGCTTTGATCATATTGATATGCTCCAAAATCCCGGTGAGGGTTCTGAGGTGGTAAATTTTTATGCCTGCAATCCAAAGATAATTTGGATGTTTGCCTTGCTAGTTTGGTTTATAAGCGCAAGTTTTGACGCCTGAGCCTTTTTGTCAAGTCATTTATGGGCGGGAGGCTCGAAAATATCACGGGCTCGAACCTCACGGCTGGTCACAAAGTGCAGTTTGGCAATTTCAGCCAGGCGTTCCCAGCCAAATTTATCGGCAAAAGCGCGGGCTGGTTCAAGCACATTTTTTCCGCTGCCCAGGGGGAATTTAATCCCATAACGCTGGTTCATCGAGGCTTTGGCTTGCAGGAACTGATAGCGCGCGATGATGGAAGCCGCCGCCACCGCAAAATCGGACTCGGCTTTAACGCGCTCTTCAACCGGGATGCCAATCTCTTTGCCGCTGAGGAGCTTCCAAACTTTTTTGCCATGGCTGAAGCGGTCAACCAAAATGCCGCGGACATTGGGAACCCGCTCCAAAAGCTCCATGATGGCTTTGCCATGCTGCCATGCCAAAAGGTCGTTCAGGTTTTCGCCCCGGGTCTGCATGTCGGCGATTATCTCGTTGTAGCGCAAGGGTTTGATTACCACGCAGGAGATATTTTTGGGATAGCGTTCATAGAGGCTGTGGGCGATATTTTTGATGCTGTAATCCGCCAAACGCTTGGAATCCATCACGCCCAGCGAGCACAAATCCGCTTCCATTTCGCGATCCATGGCAAAGGCAGCCACCACCAGGGGACCGAAATAGTCTCCCTTGCCGGCTTCATCGCTGCCAATCCAGCGTTCCCAGGTGTGAAAACTGGCGGCGCCGCTCTCGGAATTTTGCTGCAAAAGCTGATGCAACTGCGCCTTAAGAGGGTTTTCCTTGCCTGCCAAAACCTTGCTGACACCCTTTTTTGCGGAATAATACAGGTTCAAAACTGCGCTGTGTTCTCCGTCGTTCAAACGCATTTGCCAGCCATAGTCGATTTCGTTTTGGTCTTGGATTTCAATGCCCTGGCGCGCCAATTCCGGCATCAGCCAGGCAAGATATTCCCCGATGTGTTTCTCCATTTGCGGTTCCTGAAGCTCCTTTTGGGCAAACTTAACGGTGGCGGCTGATTTGTCAAACACTATATCCTGAGAACGAGTCTGCCCAAAAACGTCGTCCGAAACGCTAAACCTATGTCAAACTTATGTTTATCCTTTGAAACATAAGGGAGACATAAGGCGGCAAGCGGGAGGGTGATGAAATTTTGAAGTGAGAAAAGCCTGAATACGGGGCGGTGAAAAGGGATTTGATGAATTGATGGAACTCATGAAGGCAGATAAAAAGTCAAGTCACTGAATGTCAATGATTTACCTCGTAAATAGGGCTCTTTTCTGCTCAAAAAGAGGCTGTGAATTGATGGAATTGATGAACTGGGGGGCTTGGGTTTGGGTGCTGGTTGGCGGAGTATGGTGGTCGTAAGAACACTTTTTACACTAAGGCCTGGATCCTTCACTTCGTTCAGGATGACGCATGGGTACAGGTTTGTGTGTGTTTGCGTAGTCTGGGTGTTCTGATGAACATTTTTAAAAATCCACGGACTGGATTCTTCGCTGACGCTCAGAATGACGGGCTGGTGCGGGTTTGGGTGTATGTTTACGGAGTCTTGGTGGTCGGAGGGACATTTTTTAACACCAAGGCCTGGATTCTTCGCTAACGCTCAGAATGACGGGTCGGGACGAGGTTTCAACCTGAAGGGAGAAGAGATTTGCATTTTTGGTGATAGCATATATTTCACTTGGCGACTGTTTATGCGTTCAGTCCTACTTAGCCTTCTTCAGTATCGGGTTATACTCTCATAGAATATTTTTCAAGCCTTTTTCAGAGCAAAATAATGATCTGCGTACTGACGAACCTTTGCGCTGAGACACAAGGGTAGGTTCAAGAGCCTAATTGTCCGTCCGTCCGGAAGCCGGAGCTCGTCAAGGCTCAGGCTGCCTTCATGGATGCGGATCGCCATGTCGTGTTCTGAAATCAGCATAAATTGCATGAGTGAGCGCAGAGAACCAGTGCTTCCTGATTTTACTTCGATGGGGAGCAGTTTCCCGCGGTGCGGGATCACGAAATCCACCTCTGCCGAGGATTGGTGTTTTTCTCTCACCCAAAAGCTGAGCTTTGGAGGTGACGAAGCCCAAAGGCATTGCAATTCCTGTCCTACAATGTGTTGGATAATCAAGCCTTTATGGATGGATTCCAAGGAATCTGAAAGGAAATATTCCTCCTGGATGCCAAGCTGATAATTGAGTAATCCCGTATCAAGTAGCTGCAGCCTAGGCTTGCGCCGATATTGGGGAACCATGGGTAATGTTGCAGAAGTAACGGGATAGCTGAGCTTTAGGAGCTGCACTTTCTGCAGTTTATCGAAAGCTTGGCGGATGGTGAGCGCTTTATAATCCGATGCACCAAAGCCCTCCAAAGTGATGCGTTTTCCCGCTTCAGCGGGTGCAGTTTTGAGGATATGAACCAAAGCTCTTGCCGTTGAAACATCGTCCGCATATTTATCCACATCTTCAAGATAGGCGTTCACAAGGGATTCATAGACGCGGTTGACAATCATCATATCCTTGTGTTCAAGATATCTGGCAACCGCTTCAGGCATTCCCCCCAGCAGGGAATAGATTTTGAACTGATGTCTGAGCTCTTCGATGAAAGGCGTTGAGGCAGGAACTTGGTGGTAAGCTTGGAAAAGATCATCCCTGCCCAGAGCTCCCAAATATTCTTCAAAGCTGAGCGGCTGCACCCAAAGATTCTCAATTCTGCCCACCGGAAAACTTTGGTGTTTATCGCCCACCACCGCTTCCAGCAATGATCCTGCGGCTATCACGCATAGCTCTGGCATGTCCTCGTAAAAATAGCGCAACATCTTGATTGCCGTCGAACTGAACTGAATTTCATCGATAAAAAGCAGGGTCTCATCGGGTTTTATGGGCTGTGAAAAACGTAAACAGATTAATTGAAAGAGCTCACGTACCTTGAGCTCACGGGCAAAAAGCTGTCTATCTGCCTCCAAGTCAAGATTCACATACAAGAAAATTGGAAAAGACCTGGCAAATTCCTTCACGACGGTGGTCTTTCCCACTTGCCTGGCACCTCTGAGCACCAAAGGTTTGTGCTTTCTTTCACCCTTCCAGCGCTCCAAATCACCCTCAATCGTTCTTTTAATCATCTGGAACTCCTATCTGATTACCTGATGTGGACATAAAACAGAGAGTTGATAATATGTCAAGGCAATTTTCGGCGTTACCAGAGTCAAACTAAGGGCTGTTTTCGGCGTTTATAGGGTCAAACTAAGGGCAAATTATTGCATTTTGTTGGCAAACTAAGGGCAATCAGGATACTTAGGGGAGGATAAAACATGGATGGTCAGTGTTTTTAACTACCGAGAAAAATGAGAAAAACGAGCGACTCATCCTGTAGGGAGCACAATCGTACACGTATGTACTGTCAGTAAAAGTGCGATTTGCAATTTTGGTGATGATTTTTGCCATTTTGGCAGGTTCAGGCCGCAAAAATAATTTGTTCTTGACAGAAAACGGCTTATAATAGCTTTAGCACTCAGTCATCGAGACTGCTAAGCAGATTTTATAAATAATTAACCATGGAGGTATAACAACAATGGCAAAACAACTGCTGTATTCACACGATGCCCGCACATCCCTTAAAAAGGGCGTGGACCAGCTTGCCGACGCCGTGAAGGTGACTCTTGGTCCCCGCGGACGTAACGTGGTATTGGATAGAAAATTTGGTTCGCCCACAATCACCAATGACGGTGTTACCATCGCCAAAGAGATTGAATTGGAAGACGAATTTGAGAATATGGGCGCCCAGCTCTGCAAAGAAGTGGCTGAAAAAACCCACGACGTTGCTGGAGACGGCACCACCACTGCCACCCTGCTTGCCCAATCCATCATTGAAGAAGGCTTGAAACATGTGACCGCCGGCGTGAACCCGATGTATCTGAAGCGCGGTTTGGAAAAAGCCACCAAGGTGGTTGTGGACAAAATCCACGAATTTTCCACCGAAATCAAAAGCAATGAAGAAATCGCCCAGATCGCGTCGATTTCCGCAAATAACGACCCCGAAATTGGCAGGCTCATCGCCGAAGCCATGGCATCCGTGGGCAAAGAAGGCATCATCAACATCGAAGAAGCCAAGTCCATCGATACCGATTTGGAAAAAGTGGAAGGAATGCAGTTTGATCGCGGCTATCTTTCCCCCTATTTCGTGACCAATGCGGACAAAATGATTGCCGAATTGGAAGACCCCTTCATCCTGATTCACGACAAAAAAATCAGCGTGCTGAAAGACCTTCTGCCCATCCTGCAGGAAATCTCCGGTTCCGGACATCCCCTCTTGGTCATCGCGGAAGACATTGAAGGCGAAGCGCTGGCAACCTTGGTTGTGAACAAGCTTCGCGGCGTTTTGAACGTTGTGGCGGTGAAGGCCCCCGGTTTTGGCGACCGTCGCAAAGCCATGTTGGAAGACATCGCCGTCCTCACCGGTGCCACCGTGATTTCTGAAGAAATGGGACGCCGTTTGGACAGCGCCACCATGGCCGATCTTGGCCGTGCCAAAAAGGTGATTGTGGACAAGGAAAACACCACCATGCGCGAAGGCGCTGGCAGCGATGAAGCTGTGGCAGCCCGCGTGAAACAGATTAAAGCCCAAATCGAGGAAACCACCTCCGATTATGACAAGGAAAAGCTGCAGGAACGCCTGGCAAAGCTTTCCAGTGGTGTGGCTGTAATCCGCATCGGTGCCGCGACCGAAACCGAAATGAAGGAAAAGAAAGCCCGCGTTGACGACGCTCTGCACGCCACCCGCGCTGCAGTTGAAGAAGGAATCGTCCCCGGCGGCGGAGTCACCCTCATCCAAGCTGCCAAAGCCCTCAAAGGCATGAAAGACCTCAGCGGCCACGAAGAAAAAATGGCTGTGGAAATCCTGATGAAAGCTTTGGAAAAACCCGCTTACCAGATCGCTACCAACGCCGGTGAAGAAGGTGCCGTGGTGGTTGAAAAGCTCAAAGGCTACAGAGAAGTTCACATGGGCTTCAACGCCGACAATGGCAAGTTTGAAGACCTCTTGAAAGCCGGCATCATCGACCCTGCCAAAGTGGTTCGCTCTGCCGTGCAACACGCAGTTTCGATTTCGGCTCTGCTGCTCACCACCGAATGTGTGATCACAGACATTCCCGAACCCGAAGCACCTGCTCCTATGCCCAACCCCGGCATGGGCGGAATGTATTAAACATCTCCAATACCATCACATAGATGCCCCTCCAGTTTGGAGGGGCTTTTCTTTGGGCTGAAATTTTCCCGCCAATAAAAAACCGCCCCAGCTATGAAAACCAGGGCGGATGTTTCTTGAGGCTGAATCAGTAGATGATTACCTCGCCATTTTTATAGTCCAGCTTCATCGAATCCTGGGTAAAACCACCCAAAACAGCCTTCGCCATGGCGTTTTCCAAATCTTTTTGGATGAGACGCTTGAGCGGACGGGCGCCATATTGCGGGTCGAACCCGGCTTCGGTGATGTAATCCACCAGCGCGGGAGTCCATTGCAGGGTGATTCCCCTTTCCAAAACCCGCTCCGCCAGGTGGCCAAGCTGGATTTCCACAATTTGACGGATGTTTTCGCGGCTGAGGCGATGGAAGATGATGATGTCGTCCAGGCGGTTCAGAAATTCCGGGCGGAAATACTGTTTAAGGGTGTTCATCAGCAGGGGACGCACGGATTCCAAATCCTGGGCTTCAAAGATTTCCTGGGAGCCGATGTTTGAGGTCATGATAATCACGCTGTGGCGAAAATCCACGGTGCGACCCTTGCCATCGGTGAGGCGGCCATCATCCAGGATTTGCAGGAGGATGTTGAACACGTCGGGATGCGCTTTTTCAATCTCGTCGAAGAGGATGACGCTGTAGGGACGGCGCCGCACACCTTCGGTGAGATAGCCTCCTTCATCGTGTCCAATGTAGCCTGGAGGCGCGCCGATGAGCCTGGAAACGGAGTGTTTTTCCATGAATTCGCTCATATCCAGGCGCAGCATGGCTTTTTCGGTGTCAAACAGATATGCCGCCAGGGTCTTTGCCAGTTCGGTTTTGCCCACTCCGGTGGGACCCAGGAAGATGAAGGAGCCGATGGGACGGTTGGTGTCGCTTAAACCACTGCGGGAACGGCGGATGGCATTGGAAAGCGCGGTGATTCCCTCTTTTTGGCCGATGACCCTTTGGGCGAGGATTTCCTCCAATCCCAGAAGCTTTGCCATCTCGCTTTGCACCAGTTTGGAAACGGGGATGTTTGTCCATTTGGAAACCACTTCCGCCACCATTTCCTCGTCCACTTTTTCCTTCACCAAGGCTTCTTCCCGGGGGTTTTCCTCCTGTTTTTTCAAGAGTTCAGCCAGTTCGGCTTCCTTGGCCTTGATGGTGCCCCATCTCAGTCTGGATGTGGTTTCCAGGTCTCCCTCGCGCTCGGCTTTGTCTGCCTGGCTTCTCAGGGAATCCAGTTCGCTGCGCAATTCCTTGGCGTGTTCAAAGACTCCTTTTTCGTTTTCCCAACGCAGGGTGAGCGCCTTGCTTTCCTCGCCCAGCCGCGCGATTTCTTCCTTGATTTTTTCCAAGCGCTGCAGCGACATGGAATCGGTTTCCTTCGCCAGGGAAAGCCGTTCGATTTCAAGCTGGCGCAGGGAACGGTCAATCTCATCCAGTTCGGTGGGTTTGCTGTCTATTTCCATGCGCAGCATGGCGCAGGCTTCGTCGATGAGATCGATGGCCTTGTCTGGCAAAAAGCGGTCGGCAATATAGCGGTTGCTCATCACAGCCGCTGCCACCAGGGCGTTGTCCGTAATCTGCACACCGTGGTGAACCTCATATTTTTCGCGGATGCCGCGCAGGATGGAAATGGTGTCCTCAACGCTGGGTTCTTCCACCATCACAGGCTGGAAGCGGCGTTCGAGGGCGGGGTCTTTTTCGATGTGTTTGCGGTATTCGTCGATGGTGGTGGCTCCGATGCAATGCAGGGTTCCGCGTGCCAGAGCGGGTTTCAGCATATTGGAGGCGTCCACAGAGCCTTCGGCGGCGCCAGCGCCCACAACGGTATGAATCTCATCGATGAACAGAATTATCTGACCATCGGATTTTTCCACCTCGGAAAGCACGGCTTTGAGGCGTTCCTCGAATTCTCCGCGGAATTTTGCCCCAGCTAAAAGCGCTGCCATGTCCAACTCCAGAATTTCCTTGTTTTTCAAGTTTTCAGGGACGTCCTGAGCCACCACGCGCCGTGCCAAACCTTCCACGATGGCGGTTTTTCCAACACCGGGTTCACCGATGAAAATGGGGTTGTTTTTACGGCGGCGGGAAAGAATCTGGATGCTACGGCGAATCTCGTCATCGCGCCCAATCACAGGGTCCAGTTTTTCCTGTCGCGCCAAGCGGGTGAGGTTGCGGGCATATTTTTCCAAAGCCTGAAATTTGGCTTCGGGGTCTTGGTCTGTAACTCTTTGATTGCCACGCAATTCCTTGAGGGCTTCCAAGAGGTTTTTCTCATCCGCTCCGGCGGCTTTGAGCAAATTCGCGGCTTCACCACCTTTGCCAACCAGCGCTAAAAGCAGGTGTTCCAAGCTGATATAATCATCCTGCAGCCTGCCTGCCTCGGCTTCCGCCTGGTTCAGAATATCCAGAACCTCCTGGGAGATATAGCCTTGCGCGCCGCTGACCCGGGGAAGTTTTTTGAGGGCGTCCTCAATCTGACTTTCCAGAGCGGGGACGGACACTTCCAGCTTTTGCAGGGTGGGAACCACCAAGCCGCCTTCCTGGGCAAGCAATGCCAAAAGCAGGTGCAGGTCCCGGATTTCCTGATTCCCGTATTCCTGTGCCAGAGCCTGCATCTTCTGCAGGGTTTCCTGGCTCTTTATGGTAAATTTTTGAGCGTTCATTTTTACCTCCTTATAAGGTATAAAATAAACGCCCCTGCCAATTTGTCAAGGGAAATTAGCAGTCAATGATGGAGATTGCTAATTATTGTGATCAGCCTGCGGGACAGGAACTTGGCTTATTTTAAACGGGAATATCTGAGCAAAGCTGGCAACAAAAAACCCTCAAATCCCTAAACCTATATCTGGCTTATATTTGGCTTAATAAACATAAGGGAGACATAAGGCGGCAAGCAGGAAAGGGTCGGTTTATGCCGATGAATACAGGCAAATCCCTGCCTCACCCTCCGACGTGGTTTCTTTCAAAAAAAGGGATTACTTCAAAAGCACCTTGGCGCTGAGCAGATGTCCCGGCGCGCTGAGGCTGATTAAATATATGCCGGGAGCGGCTTTATCACCCTGGGAGTCGCGTCCGTTCCAGGTGATTTGGGAATTTCCCTGGGGCAGGTTTTGTTGCCAGGAAGCGAGTTTTTGACCCTTGATATTGTGGATGCTGATGGTGGCGGAGAGGGGGTTTTTGCTTTCGATTTCCAGGCTGGTGCTGTCGCTGAAGGGGTTGGGGCTGGCTTTGCCCAAAATCAGGTCCAAGGCAGGGGAGGGGATTTCAGCTTCAGCTTCGGAGCTGTCCCAGATGCGTGCGACAAATTCGGGATGGTCCACAAAGGGATTGCGGTTGGTTTGAAAGCCCTGCACGGCGTTGTTGCGCTCCACTTCGGTTTGCGTGGGCGGGTCAAAATAGTGCCATTGTATCAAAACGGGCAGCATGTCCACATTCTGAATAAGGAGGCCATCGCCATAGCGGGTATGGAAATAGAGCAGCGCGCGGGCGATGTCGCCCTTGGTTTCATCCGCGGGCTCAAAAACCGTGTAACCGGTGGGACTCATGCCGCGGTAGCTCTGCCAGGGTGTGTAAGTATAATAAATGCTGGCATTTGCGTGGTTGTTGACGTTGTAAACCGGATAGTTGCTGCGGGCGCTGTTCACGTTGGAAGTGCAGGGGAAAAGGTGGTGTACGTCGGCTTTTTTGATGGTGCTTTGGGGGCTGCTGAACCAGCTTTGGCAATAGGTGTGTTCTGTGTTTGGGTTGCTGGAGCCGGTATAGTTGTAGCCCACATCAAATTCAACTCCGGTATAGATGCAGGTGACGAAGCCATCGTGATTGTCCAGCTCCTGAAAGAGGAAGGTTCGGGCGCCTATGTAGTTGGAATATGTATTGGTTGAGATGAGTCCCTGCAGGGCGTTGTAAAGTTCCTGTCCGCTGAGGTCCAAAACGGCGTCATAATAGTTTCCCTGCGCGGCGGCAAAAACCGCAACTGCCAATAGTATCAAGGAAATAAGTGTTCTTTTGGTCAAAATGGTCTCCTTCATGGGGTTTGGGGGAAAAGCAGGCTTTCCACGGCTTCGATGGTGATATGTAAAATCAGGGTGTGCAGTTCCTGGATTCTGTCGCTGGTAGCGCCCGGCACCGTGATTTCCAAATCGCAGATTCCGGAGATTTCTCCGCCGTCTCCGCCCAGCAGGGCAACGGTTTTACAGCCCAATGCGCGGGCTTTTTTCAGTCCTGCCAAAACGTTGGGCGAATTTCCGCTGGTGGAAATGCCCAAAACGAGGTCGCCTTCGGAAGCGTAAGCCTCCACCCCACGGGCAAATATCTGCTCGAAACCAAAGTCGTTTGCCACGCAGGTGATGTGGGTGGGGTCGGAGATGGCAATGGCGGGCAGGGCCTTGCGATTTTGGCGAAAACGGCCGGTGAATTCCTCGGCAAAGTGCATGGCGTCGCACATTGAGCCGCCATTTCCAAAGGCGATGGCTTTTTTGCCACTCTGGAAACACTGCGCCAACATTTGGTCAAAAGCTTCCAGCTTGTTCAGGTTTTCGGGTTCCGCCAAAAAGGTCTGCAGACCCTTAAGTGCTTCAGTAAGAGAAGCTTGGATGAGTTTTCGCGTCACGGTTTTACCTTCGATTTCAGCTCGTTTTGTTCAATTTCCTCCATCTCGCGCAGGGCGGTTTGGATGAGCTGAACCCGCTGTTTGTAGGGGAGGAAAGCGCTTTTGAAGCCGTTGAGTATCACGTTTTTGAGCGTGGGATAATCCAGTTTGAGCTCGTTCAGGGCGAGCATATATTCGTCTGTGACGGTGGTGTCGCTGATGGTGCGGTTGTCTGTATTGATGGTCACGCGCAATCCGTAATCGATATAAAAATCAATGGGATGGCTGCGGATATCGGTCACCGTTTTGGTGTGATAATTGCTCTTGATGCAGATTTCCAGCGGGATGCGGTGGTCGTTCACATAGTTCAGCAGGTCGCCATCTTCACGCAGTCTGGTTCCGTGCCCGATGCGGTGGGCTCCGCAGATGTGCAAAGCTTGATGGATGCTGTCCGGGCCGTCCGCTTCGCCGGCGTGGATGGTGAGGTTGAGGTTGTTTTTCAGCGCTAAAGCGAAGGCTTCCTTGTGGACTTGGGCGGGGTTATTGTATTCGCCTCCAGCCAGGTCAAAACCGACCACGCCCTTATTTTTGAAGGCGACAGCCAGTTCTGCCAGTTTGACGGAAGTGGCGGGGTCCATGTGGCGCATACCGCAGATTATCACCCCGGTTTTGATGCCAAAATCCCGTTCTCCATCCTGTAAACCGTCGATTACCGCCTGGGAAATCTCGGTCAGTTCGAGCCCTTTATCTGTATGCAGGATGGGGGAATAGCGCACTTCCATATAGCGCACATTTTCTTTGGCGGCGTCCTGGGCAAGCTCGTAGGCGGCACGGCGCAAGCCCTCTTTATTTTGCAAAACCAGGTTCACGATGCCGAAACCACGCAGATAATCTTCCAGGCTTTCGGTGTGGTCTCCGCAAACGATGAGGCTGCTCAATTCCTCCGCGTCCAGGGTGGGCAGCGTGATATTGAATTGGCGCGCCAGCTCGATGATGGTCGCAACGCGCACACTGCCGTCCAGATGGACGTGCAGGTCTGTTTTGGGGAGTTTTTGGATGAACTCCCTGGTGATATTTATCTTCATTTCATTTTCCTTTTATTACAGTGCGCCATTTTGAAATGCCGGCTTTGGCTGTCAACATAATTTCCTCCACTTGCCCAAGAAAACTCAATTTATACAGAATCATAAAGATGAACAGCAAATTGCAAATCACACAAAAACACGAAGCTCGTTTTTTGACCCGAAGTAGAAAATCCAAGATTCCTGCAATTTGTTGATATATTGCAACACAGCTTCAAGACACTCGGATGTCGCAAAGCATGATTATAGCAAAGAAATTCGGGCTTCTTACTCCTATTTTTTGATATAATATTTATTACCTCCAATCATCTGATTTTATGCGTTTATTTCTTGATATTAAAAAGCGATTCCTGAAATATGGTATCAGCTTTATAGAAGTGTAATATCATAAAGGAGTGGAACTCGTTGATGCACAGAGCAAAACAAGCTTCGTGCAAGGTATTATTGACGGGATTATAGATTTTCTCAGAGCAGTCGATATTTGGACTGCGGAGTTCGGATTGCATACAGCCGTATTTTTGCGATGCGTACGGTATTTTAATGCAAGAAATTTAGCTTGGCATCACACAACAACATCACAGAACCAAGGAGAAAAAAATGAAACGTATTGTTTTGTCACTAATTCTACTGATGTCGTTAGCCTTCGGGTTTGCGGATGTGCTGAATGAAAGTTTCGAAGGTTCAACTTTTCCGCCGTTCGGCTGGAGAACACAGCCCATTGAATGGAGTCTTACAAATTATGTTAGCTATGATGGTGACCTCTCGGTATATGCCGGGTACGAAGTTGGAACATGGTGGCTTATAACCCCAAAACTCAAACCGATTGATGGTGCAAACACACTGTCTTTCTATTATTGCGATTATTGGGACTATTGGGACGAAGATGGCGAATTTACCTATGTCCTTGTATCGACAAGCCTGGATTTTTCAAATGCCGAAACGGTATGGGCAGGAGATTCTGATGATTTCACCGAAGACTGGCAGCAAGCAGTGATCCCCCTGTCAGATTACAACGACATGGAAATTTACATCGCTTTCAAACATGTGTCCATCTTTGGAAATATCAGATACATTGATCTGGTTAGCGGTGTCAATATTGTCATCAATCCCGAACTGACCCTCAGCGATGCCAGTTGGAATTTTGGCGTGACCAAGGCAGGGGATTCCAACTGCAAGCCCCACGTCTTCAAAGCCATAAATACCGGCAATGTGCCCATTACGATTGCAGCGCCGCCCCAGATCTCGGATCCCGGAAATTTCCCGCTGATTGTCGACAATAACCAGTATCCGCTCTTGCTCGATATGGGCGATGAAGCTTCATGGACAGTGACATTTGATCCCACCGATCCCTGTGTAGAATTTACTGCCGAAATGAATTTCCAGGATGATGCGAAAACCCCGATCACCTTGCTTCACAAAACCAAGGACAGCTCGGAATCGCTTCAAAAATGTAACAATGGCGTTCCGGTTATCGGGTTGAATAAAGAGCAGGATTCGGAAAATCAGGCAAAAAAAGTCAATAGCATAGCTCTCCGCGGATTCAGCGCAGGAGAAACATACGAAGATTCCTTTGAAACCTATGACGATTTCGTTTTGGATTTTCCGCCTTGGACCCAATATGACGGTGATGAATCTGAAACCTACGCAATAACAAACACTTATTTTCCAAATGAAGGCTATACCGGATCTTTCATCATATTCAATTCATCGCAAACAAGTCCTCCCATCACATTGGATGCTTGGAAAGCATATTCAGGTGAAAAAATGGCAGGATGTCTTGCTGCCGTTTACGGTCCAAATTACGACTGGTTGATCAGGGGATTCCAACATTGCGGATACGCCAGATTCAGCTTCTTTGCCAAGTCCATCACAGCTAATTATGGATTGGAAAGGATGAGGATACTTTATAGCTATCAAGGTGATGATCCTGAAGAAGACTATTGGGAATATCTCTTGGGAGACGAAATCCTTTGCGTAGAAGTTCCAGCAGATTGGACCATTTATGAATATGCCTTGGATACTGTTTTTCAGCCCACAACAGTATATATTGCGATCCAATGTCTTTCTGACAACGCCTTCATCTTGTTCGTCGATGACTTTGTGTTTGGCTATTGCGACGATGTTTGCCCTGTCACGCTCAGCAGCTTCAGTGCCACTGTCACCGCGCAAAACTATGTGCAGTTGAACTGGGTGAGCCAATCCGAAAGCCAGATGCTGGGCTACCGGGTCTATCGCAACACCAGCAACAATCAAGCCGGAGCCATTTTGACAGATAATCCCATGATTCCTGCCACAAACTCCAGCGAAGTTCATAGCTACAGCTTGGTTGATATGGATGTGACCATCGGCAGCACATATTACTACTGGTTGGAAGCCGTGGACTTCAACAGCAGCGAGTTCTACGGTCCTGTCGGCGTGACCTTGGACGGAACCGTGCCCCCTGTGCTTCCGGAAATCACAACCATGGGCAACGCCTATCCCAACCCCTTCAAATCGAACACAAACATCCAAATCGATGTGAAAGCCAACGAAACCGGAACGCTTTCAATCTACAACATCCAGGGACAGTTGGTGCGCAGCTACGAAGTGAGGGAAGGAGCCCACAACCTGATTTGGGACAGCCGCGACAATGCCGGAAACATCTGCAGCAGCGGCATCTACTTCTATCGTCTGTCCACACCTTCGTTCAA